>R11__coassemble_44_pt1 | contig 102450 bp, 94 predicted proteins | sample R11__metabat2_low_PE_045 | metagenome-assembled genome bin R11
TAGAGCGGCGGTCTCCAAAACCGTAGGCCGAGGGTTCGAAGCCTTCTTCCCCTGCCAAAAACCTGTTCATTAGAGCAGGTTTTTTTATTGAGATTCGTTTCTTTATATTTGACGCTTACTTTATATTATGATGTTATTTCCGGAGGACAAGGATGAACTTTTCTCAGATTGATCACATAGCCATTATTTGTTCCTGCTATGACAGCGCTATACGTTTTTACCGGGATATTCTTGGGTTCAGCGTAATCAGCGAAACAAGGCGTGAAGATAAGGAGGATATTCTTGTCCGGCTGCGAGTGAACGGAACTTCGGAGCTGGAACTTTTTATAAAAAGCAATGCGCCGCAGCGCCCCTCATGGCCGGAAGCAAGAGGATTGAGACATTTGGCATTCACAGTGAAAGATATTAATGAGGCAGTGAATATGCTTGCGGAAAAGGGCGTTGTCTGCGAGGAAATCCGCTTTGAGGCCGACGGAAGCAGGTTCACATTCTTCAGTGATCCGGACGGGCTCCCTCTGGAAATCCATGAGAGAAAAAATTACGCAACCTGTAAATAGAATTGCTTTTGAACGTAACACTTGAAGATATCAAAACAACCCAAAACAACCAAAATACAAGCGAAAACAACCTTAATGTAAATGATAATGATAATGAAAATGTAAATGATAATTATCATTATCATGATAATATTAAAGCAGTAGGCAATAATTCTGATGGAATATTGCCTGCTGCTTTACTGGCGGGAAGCAATATGCTGCTTCGGCTAATGATGTAAGTTTACCTTGATTTTAGGCTGATTGATATTTATAATTATCCTAGCAAATTAACAGAGGCATTAGATTATGAAGATAAATAAAAAGCTAATAGGTATAATTGCTGTTATTGTGGTGCTGGTTATTTACTTTGCACTTCCCGGTGGTGATTCCGGAAGTCAGTCCGCGGAACTTAGTCAGCAAACCACGGTTGAGGAGCAACAGCCGGAAGTCAGCAGTCAGCAGATCGCAGCTGCGGAGGAGGAGTCCGAATCTAGCAGTCCGGAGATCGCAGTTGAAGAGGACGAGGAAGCTGAGGCTGACACTGCAGGCCTTTCACCGGACACCTCCGCCGGAACTGACTTCGTCCTGTTTGCGGACGGGGAAGGACCATACTTTAGAAACAGCAAGCTGCTTAACGAGCATTATGAAAAGCACGGAATTGATATGGGCTTTGCTTCAGCGGAGGATTACCAGGAGGCGGCGAGAGTTGTCGTCGCCAACCCGGATTCTCTCTATAAAACAGAGGCAGAGGACGGGGACGATGTTTATTACCTTGAGGCAACAAACGAGTTCGTAATCGTTTCTGTGGATGGTTATATAAGGACGTACTTTAATCCATCAAGCGGGAAGGTCTATTTTGACAGGCAGTAGTCTGCTTCCGCAGTGATGGCTTCGCAGTGAAGAGTGAAGGCTCGCTGCGCTCGGCAGTGAAGGCAAGGGCTTCTTGCGGCACCCTTGCAATAATGAGGTTTTTGTTTTTTTAAATTTTATAGAAAATTATCGGAGAAATATATGAGATATAATTACAGAACAAAATTTACATGCGCGCAGATGATTTCGTTTGATATAGATGAAAATCATGTTATTACCGACATTCAGTTTATGGGCGGGTGCGACGGAAATCTTAAGGCTGTGGCGAAGCTTGTTGACGGAATGACGGCAGAGGAGATTGCCGCAAAGCTGAAGGGTAACACCTGCGGAAGAAAGCCCACCTCCTGCGCTGACCAGCTGGCATCAGCGGTTATGACGGCAGTCGAGGAAATGGCGGAAGAGTGATTTATTCACAAATTGTACACTTTTTAACAAAATAAATAGTTTACAATACAACCATAAGATGATATCAATCATTTTCCTCTCCTTTTTCTCTCTTATCTAAAAACGGACGCAGTTCCTTCGGGGCTGCGTTTGTTTTATTTTTGTGCTTTAAAAGTGAATGAGCGTGTGATAAAATAAACCAAAATGTAAGCTTTGTCTGAAGGAAGGCTTTTTATGATTGAAAAAACAATTGAGGTTGAACGGCTGGAGCACGTTATAAGCGTTTTCGGTTCCTTTGACAGAAACCTGAGGATAATCGAAAACGAGTTGGATGTTAAGGTCCTTGACCGGGACAATAAAATTCACATCTGCGGCGAGGCAGAGAATGTTGACTACGCGGAAAAGGCAATTAACGGCCTGCTCTCTCTGGCGGCAAAGGGAGAGAGCATAGGCGAGCAGAATGTTAATTATATTCTAAGACTCGTTAAGCAGGGAAATGAAAAGAAAATTGACGAGCTAGCCAGCGACGTTGTGTGCGTTACGGCGGCCGGAAAGCCGATTAAAGCGAAGACAATTGGTCAGAAGGAATATTGCGACGCAATCAGCCGCAACACAATTACGCTGGGCATTGGTCCGGCGGGAACGGGAAAAACGTATCTGGCAGTGGCGGCAGCTGTCGCAGCCTTCAGAGCGGAGCAGGTCAATCGGATTATTCTTACCCGCCCGGCGGTTGAGGCAGGGGAGAGACTTGGCTTTTTGCCGGGAGATCTGCAGAGCAAGGTTGACCCGTATTTAAGACCATTATATGACGCTTTATTTGAGATTTTTGGGCCTGAGACATATCAGAAATATCTTGAAAAGGGCAACATTGAGGTTGCCCCGCTGGCGTATATGCGCGGCCGGACTCTTGATGACAGCTTTATTATTCTCGACGAGGCCCAGAACACATCCCGTGAGCAGATGAAAATGTTCCTCACCAGACTTGGTTTTGGCTCAAAGGTTGTTATAACCGGAGACATTACCCAGATTGACCTGCCTGAGGAGAAAACCAGCGGCCTGAAGGTGGCGATGAAGGTCCTTGACGGGATTGATGATGTTGCCATATGCACTCTGACCGGAGCGGATGTTGTAAGGCACAGGCTGGTGCAGAAGATTATTGAAGCATATGAAAAATATGACAAAAAGAACGCGCCGGAGCAGGAAAAGCAGACTCAAAATAGACCTGTAAGGAGATATGTTAAAAAGTGAAAAACGAGGTTTATATAACAAGAGATGTCAAAAATCTTGGCCATAATAATGCGGCTGCATTTATAAAAAAGGCGGTTGATATGACGCTTTCAGCCGAAGGTATTGGCGAGGGCTGCATCATCAGCGTATCCCTTACGGACGGCGAAGGCATAAGGGAGATTAACAAACAGTTCAGAGGGGTTGACAGCGTTACTGATGTTCTTTCCTTCCCAATGAACGAGCTGACGCCGGGAGAATTCAACCCGGATAAATGCGACCGCGACCCGGAGACGGGCAAAATTATGCTGGGGGACATGATGATATGCATCCCCAAATGCGCTGAGCAGGGCGAGGAATTCGGCCACGGCTTTGAAAGAGAGATTATGTATCTCGCGGTTCATTCAACTCTGCACCTGCTGGGCTATGACCACATTGATGAGGGAGAAATGAAAAGGGAGATGCGCACCAGAGAAAAAGCAATTATGGGAGACGAGGACTGAAAGATGACAAAGAATGCCATGGTTACAATATGCGGCAGACCTAACGTGGGGAAATCAACACTGACAAACGCCCTGGTCGGGGAGAAAATCGCGATTGTTTCTCCAAAGCCGCAGACAACAAGAAACAGAATCACCGGCATTGTTAATATTGGCGAGACGCAGCTGGTCCTGCTTGACACGCCGGGCTTTATTAAGCCGAGAAACAAGCTGGGCGACTATATGGTTAACGCGGTTAACGAGAGCATTACGGACGTTGACTGCATCGTTTTTATGGCCGAGCCCAAGGACGAGCCGGGACCTGGCGAGACGGCCCTTTTTGAAAAGCTTGCTGCATCGGGAGCACCTGTTATTCTGGCAATTAACAAAACTGATACGGTGGCCGACAAGGAAAAGCTGCTGGCTGTTATCGCGGCATACAGCAACGCCTTCAGCTTTGAGGCGGTAATTCCAATTTCGGCCAGAACCGGGGACGGGCTTGATATTCTGACGGATGAAATTGTTAAATTCGCCGTTGAGGGACCGCACTTTTTCCCGGATGACATGATTACAGACCAGCCTGAGCGTCAGATATGCGCTGAGCTGGTACGGGAAAAGCTTCTTAGGTGCCTGGAAAGAGAGGTTCCTCACGGAACAGCAGTTGAAATTACGAAATTTTCCGAGCGGGATGACGGAATTGTCGACATTGACGCGACCATATATACGGAAAAAGCCTCGCACAAGGGAATTATAATCGGTAAAAGAGGCGCAATGCTGAAGAAAATTGGCGAGCTGGCCAGGGAGGATATGGAGGCCTTTTTGGGCACAAAGATTTTCCTGCAGACCTGGGTTAAGGTTAAGGAGAACTGGCGCGAAAGTGAAATGATGATTAAAAACTTCGGCTACCGCAACGACTGATGCCCCAGCCATTCTTCACAACCAGCGCGCTTATCCTGCGCGAGACAAAATATAAAGAGGCGGACAGAATACTCACCATGTATTCGGCCGATCGCGGCCTGATTACGGCCAAGGCAAGGGGCGCCCTGAGAAAGGGCAGCAAAATTGCCGCAGCTACACAAATGCTGACCTACAGCGAGCTGACCCTGTTCGAAAACCGGGAATTTCTAACGGTTAACGAGGCCGTCATTAAGGAACCTTTCACGGGGCTCAGGAGCGACTTTGAGGGCTATGCTCTCGCCTGTTACCTAGTGGAGTGCATAGAGGCTCTCTGTGCCGAGGAAACGGGGGACAGAGAAATTCTGCAGTTGATATTGAATTCACTGTATGCTCTGAGTGTTAACATGAAGGAGCCTGAAATTGTTAAGGCGGCGTTTGAGCTTAGACTTATGTGCCTCCTGGGTTACAGGCCGGACCTTGACAGATGTATGATATGTGGAGCGGAGGAACCGGCTGAACCGGTTCTGAGCATTACCGCGGGGCATATATGCTGCAGAAGATGCAGAAACGCCGACACGGGGATTACAGACTACCTGGATGACGCGTCTCTTGCAGCGATGAGACATATCTCAAACGCCCCGGCAAAGCAAATATTCGCGTTTAAATGCGAGGGAGAAGGTCTGAAAAGACTGGGACGCGCTACTGAGGATTACCTGCTTACGCAGACAGAGAGACGGTTTGGAACGCTGGAATACTGGAAGACGATTAAATCATGAGCAGTTTTTTTGAAAAATCACTGAATACACTGGAGCTGCCGGCTGTGCTTGGAATGCTGGCGGGACACGCCGTTTCCGAGACGGCGAAGGAGCAGTGCTGCCGGATTATTCCATCTGTTTACGGGACGGAGGTTTCAAAGCTTGTTCAGGAGACGACTGATGCCTGCAGACTGATGGTTGAAAAGGGAGCACCGGCAATAGGGTCAATCCGGGACGTGCGAGCCGCACTTTCCAGAGCTGAGCTCGGCGGAGCGCTGAACACCAGAGAGCTGCTGGACATTGCATATGTTCTTAAATGCGCAAGGCTTGTCAGAGGATATATCGCTGACGGGAGCGCCGGGAAAACGTCTATTGACTATCTTTTTGGGGCACTGAAGGCGAACAAATTCCTGGAGGAGAAAATAGGCACTTCTATCGTTGGAACCGACGAGATTGCAGACAACGCGTCTGACGACCTGGCGGATATCAGAAGGAAAATGCGCTCGGCTGCCGCCCGGGCAAGAGATGCTTTGCAGAAAATTATTTCCTCTCCGTCATATGCAAAATGCCTACAGGAAAATATTATTACCATGAGATCAGACAGGTACGTTGTTCCTGTTAAGGCGGAATATAGGAACCAGGTTCCAGGCCTTGTGCACGATGTAAGCTCCACCGGGGCGACGCTTTTTGTTGAACCTATGGGAGCTGTTAAGGCGAACAATGAGCTGCGTGAGCTGACGGCCATGGAGAAACTGGAGATTGAAAAAATTCTGGCCCAGCTTTCTGCTGAGTGCGCCGAGCATGCGGACGATATCAGCTCCGACCAACTGCTGCTTACACAGCTGGATGTTATATTTGCAAAGGCAAAGCTCTCCTTCGCAATGAACGGATGTGCCGCGGAGAGAAGCGAAAAGGAAATTATCCTGCGGCGTGCAAGGCATCCGCTCCTGGCAAAGGAGACGGCCGTTCCCATTGATGTTAAGCTGGGAGATGGGTTTGATACCCTGATTATTACCGGCCCCAACACCGGCGGTAAGACCGTAAGCCTGAAGACGATAGGTCTGCTGGCAGCGATGAACCAATGCGGGCTTCACATTCCGGCTACAGACGGAAGCAGGCTGCCGGTATTTTCTGGAATTCTGGCAGATATAGGCGACGAACAGAGTATTGAGCAAAACCTTTCGACCTTTTCCGGGCACATGGCCAGCATTGTCTCAATCCTGGAGGAGTGCGACGAGAGATCCCTGGTCCTGTTTGACGAGTTGGGAGCTGGAACTGACCCAACCGAGGGCGCGGCACTGGCGGTTTCGATTATTGAAAGCGTCCGCAAACGGGGCGCAATGGTTGCGGCCACAACGCACTACACCGAGTTGAAGGTATATGCGACTAACGAGGAAGGCGTTCAGAACGCGTCATGTGAATTTGACGTTGAAACCTTGCGGCCAACCTATAGGCTGCTAACGGGCATCCCCGGCAAGTCCAACGCGTTTGCAATATCCCGGCGGCTGGGCCTGGACGAGGATATCATTAATGACGCCCGGGCGAGAATCTCCACCGGCAGCGCCAGCTTTGAGGCTACAATTGAAAAGCTGGAGAAGACCCAAAATCTGCTGGACAAGGAACGCCTGGAAGCTGAGGAAAAGCTGCGGGAGGCCCAGGAGAGCGCCAAAAAGGCAAATATGCTCCGGGCCGAGCTTGAGGTAAGACTGGAAAAGGCAGATATTAAGGCAAGGCGCGAGGCGGAGCGGATTATAAACGACGCCCGCAGAACTGCTGAAGACACGTTCCGCGAGCTGGACGATATGAAAAAACGCATAAATGACGAGAAAAGCACCGAGGAGGAAAACCGGGCGAGAAGCGAGCTGCGCAGACGACTGAACGAAAATGAAAACGCCCTTAGCCCCGTTAAGGTGGCTGAAAACGAAAACAGAGTGTCATCACGCCCTGTAAGGGCAGGGGACATTGTTCTGGTTAAGGCGATTGGCATGAAGGCGGAGGTTACGGCAGTTTCACCTGACAGAACTCTGCAGCTTAAGGCAGGTGTTATGAGCCTGAGTGCCCGGGAGGATGAGGTCCTGCTGCTTGAAGGAGAAAAACCGGCTAAAAAGAAGCAACAGGGTTCCTACCAAACAGCGCAGCTCAGAACTGAAGCACAGCGGCCGGAGATCGACCTGCGGGGTCTTGACAGCCTCGAGGCTGTTGCGTCGGCGGAGCAGTTCATAGACAATGCAGTTATGGGTAATCTGAAGCAGGTCGTTATTATTCACGGTAAGGGAACAGGCGCACTTCGGTCGGCTGTACAGAGTATGCTGAAGAGGAATAAACACGTCAAGTCATTCAGACTGGGGACCTTTGGCGAGGGTGAAAGTGGCGTAACAATCGTCGAACTGAAATAAAATTGGCGTTTGTATGGCGCTAAAAATGGTCAAATTGCCAAAATGCTTTTAAGCAGTTGAAATTTGCCGTGAAATTTGGTAAATTAGCTATACATTTTTTAATGTAAGAAAAAGGAGCAGTCGAGTATGACAAGCAAAGAAGTAGTTGTTAACAATCAGGTAGGCCTTCATGCAAGACCGGCGACTTTCTTTATTCAGAAAGCCAACGAGTATAAAAGCAGCATATGGGTCGAGAAAGAAGACCGCCGCGTTAATGCGAAGAGCCTTCTGGGCGTGCTTTCACTCGGAATTGTTAAAGGAACAGGCATTACTCTTATCGCAGACGGTCCTGACGAGGAAGAAGCAATTTCAACTCTCGAGGGAATGATCGAGTCTGATTTCAACGAGTAATCTTATCCGGCAAAATTTAAGGCGTGCTGAACAGCGGCACGCCTTTTTTTTGAAACACGAGGCAAAAAGATGAGCAAAAGATCAATTGGAATGATAGAAATGGCAGTGTGTGCCGCACTGTGGAGCATTGCCGGCATACTGATGAAGAAGCTGAGCTGGAACGGCTTTGTTATTGCTTCTCTGCGGTCCGGCATTGCAGGGCTGACCTTTGCGGTTTATATGGCGGCCATGAAATACCGTGTTATTGTTAACAGGAAAACGTTGCTCTCGGGGCTGATTACCGGGTGCGTTTATACATGCTTTGCCTGCGCAAACAAGCTGACAACCGCGGCAAACGCAATCGTTCTGCAGTTTACGTCCCCGATATTTATTGTGATTATATCAGGACTGTTTTTACACAAAAAATTCAGCAAGCTTGACGTTATAACGGTTTTTGTTACGCTGGCGGGGATTTCGCTGCTGTTCCTTGATGAGCTGGGCGGCGGATATATTTTCGGCAATATAGTGGCAATTATGGCGGGCCTTTTTATGGCGATTATGTTTATAGCTGTGGGAGACCTGGAGGCGGAGCAACGCTTTTCAGCAATTATGTTCGGCCAGTTTTTCACTTTTCTGGTGGGATTGCCATTTGTGTTTACAACGCATCCGGTGTTCACAGGAGATCAGCTTTTAATAGTGACAGTGCTGGGCGTTGTTCAGCTGGGCATTCCATATATTCTTTATGTTTACGCAACCCGGTCATGCCCACCGCTGGCCTGCTGCCTGCTGGGGGTTATCGAGCCGTTGCTGAATCCAATTTGGGTTATGATATTTGACGGGGAAACTCCGGGCAAGTTCGCACTCATCGGCGGAGCAATTGTTATTATAACTGTTACGCTGTGGTGCGCACTGGGCAACAGGCAGGAGAAGAGCGCGTGAACCCGGAGCTTTCAAGACTGGCGGAAAAGGCCAATAATCTCCCGCTTTTGCCGGGCGTTTATATAATGCTCGACGAAAACGGGGATATTATATATATAGGCAAGGCTAAGAAGCTTAAAAACAGAGTCTCCAGCTACTTCCACGGGGAGCATCTGCCGAAGGTTCAGGCGATGGCGGACAAGGTGAGAGACTTCAACGTTGTCGTTGTTAACAGCGAGTTTGAGGCGCTGATGCTGGAAAATTCCCTGATAAAGCAGCACAAACCCCATTATAATATTCTGCTTAAGGATGACAAAGGTTACCCGTTCGTCCGCCTTGACAGGAGGCAGGAGTACCCACGCTTTTCAATCGTGTCAAAGCCGGCCGGCGACGGGGCGGAATATTTCGGACCATACGGCAGCCGGGGAACGACTAAGCAACTGATTAACTCCCTGAGCCACGCACTGCAGCTACCTGACTGCACAAGAAAGCTGCCTGCGGATATTGGCAAGGCCAGACCGTGTCTTAACTACCACATGGGAGTATGCAGCGGCTGGTGCGCGGATGGGTGCGACAGAGAGGAATATAAGCAGAGAATCGGCCAGGCGGCAGACGTTCTTAACGGGAAAAGTGAGGAGCTGCTCGCTGAGCTTGAGGGAAAAATGCTGGCTGCATCAGATGAACTGCGATTTGAATACGCGGCGACACTGAGAGACAGAATTAAAGCCGTCAAGGCTCTGGCTAATAAGCAAAGCGTTATAAACACACAATTTGCCGACACAGATGCAGTCGCCTTCTGCAGAGGGGCGATTTGCTGCTTCTCTATTCTTAGATTTTATGAAGGCAGTCTGGTTGAAAAGGAGCTGCTGGTTACCGACGAGCCAATAGAAGACGACGCAGAGGCGCTGGAGGAGCTTATACGGTGCCACTATATGGCCGAGCATGCACGAATCCCCAAGGTTATTCTTACCCAGTGCGAAATCGACGGGGCGGAGGATCTTGAACGTCTTCTTTCTGAGCACAAGGGCAGAAAGGTTAGCATCGAGTGTCCAAAGAGGGGAGACAGACTCAAGCTGGTTCAGACGGCGGTTATGAATTCCCAGCAGGAAATTCTGCGCCGCACCACCCGGGATGCCAGACAGCTGAAAACCCTTGAGCAGCTTCAGAAGCTGCTGGCCCTTGAAAATTACCCGCAAAGAATTGAATCCTTTGATATATCCAATTTGGGAGACACCGGAATTGTTGCGGCAATGGTGGTGTTTTGCAACGGAAAACCGCTGAAGCGGGACTATAGGAAATTCCGGATTAAGGACATGCCCATACGGGATGATTACGCCAGCATGTATCAGGCGGTTTACAGACGATTCAGAAACTATAAGGAAAACAATGAAAAATTCAGCGAGCTGCCGGATCTGCTGCTGATTGATGGCGGAGACACACATGCCGCCACAGCTGAAAGAGCGCTTGCGGAACTGGGAGTTTCGGTGCCGGTATTCGGAATGGTTAAGGACGACAGGCACCGTACCAGGGCGCTGATAAACTCCGCCGGCGAAGAGACGGGGATTGCCGGTAATCAAGCGGTTTTTTCCATGATAGGTACAATTCAGGAGGAAACTCACAGATTCGCTATTGAATATCAGCGGTCACTGCGATATGAAAGCTACGGTTCATCTCTCGACGGGGTGCCGGGGATTGGCCCAAAGCGTAAGGCTGAGCTGATCGGAAAATTCAAAACAGTAAAAGCAATTAAGGCGGCTTCATATGAGGAACTGAAGGAGGTTGTTCCCGCAACGACGGCCAAAGCGGTTTATGACCACTACAGGGCGGCGGGGGCGGAGGAAAAGGAATGAGAGTAATTACAGGCTCTGCAAGGGGCAGAAGACTAAAGACTCCGGAGGGATATGACGTAAGGCCGACGACAGACACCGTCAAGGAGGCCATGTTTAATATAATCCAGGGGGATATTGAGGGCCGGCGGGTGTTGGACCTCTTTGCCGGAACCGGCCAGCTGGGCATTGAATGCCTGAGCCGGGGAGCCCGTGACGCCGTTTTCATAGACAGCAGCAGACAGTCTCTTGCTCTGGTTGAGGAGAACCTGAGGGCATGCGGCTTCAAGGGACAGACTGTTAACACGGATGCGCTGAGCTTCATTGCAAGAGGCGGCAAATATGACATTATTCTTGTCGACCCGCCTTACGACGCCGGACTGTATGAAAGTGTACTGGAAGCAATAACGCGGTTTGACATCTTAACAGATGGTGGTATAATAATAATGGAATCACGCCGAGAACGGCAGATGCCTGAACCGGCCGGACCATATTTAAAGGTACGTGAATATAACTATGGGCGGGTTAAGCTCACCCTATATACGAAGAGGACTGAACAATGAGCATTGCCATATGCCCCGGTAGCTTTGACCCGATAACGGTGGGCCATCTCAACATAATCTGCCGCGCGTCCAAGATATTTGACGAGGTAATTGTCTGCGTTATGGTTAACGCGAGAAAAACAGCCCAGATGTTTTCTCCGGAGGAGAAGGCGAATATGGCAAGGCGGGCAACTGAAAAGTACCCCAACGTCCGCGTCGAGTGCTATGACGGGCTGCTGGCGGAGTTCGCGGCCAAGTATCCGGGGGCGGTGGTCGTCAAGGGACTGAGAGCCGTCTCTGACTTTGAATATGAATTCCAGATGAACCAGGTTAACAAAACCATCAACCCCGACCTGGAAACAATGTTTCTGACAGCAGAGGGGAAATATACATTCCTTAGCTCATCGGTCGTCAGAGAGCTGGCAATTTACGGAGCGAGCCTTGAGGGGCTTGTGCCAGACGAAATTATCGGTGACATTAAGGAAAGAGCAGCACTGTGGAGGAAAGCGTAAATGGAAAACAGCAATGATATAATGGAGCTTCTGGATCTGCTTTATGGCATGGTGAACGAAGCATGGGGCGTTCCCCTCGGCAATGACAAATGCATTATTGAGAGGGAAAAGGCGATTGAAATCATTAACGACATAAAGGCCGGCCTGCCGGCTTCGATTGCTGAGTCGAGACGACTTGTTTCGGCGAGAGATGAGTTCGTGGGTAATGCAAGACGCGAGGCAGACGCTGTCAAAAAGAACGCGGAGGAAGAAGCTGCCCGCCTGCTTGACGAGCAGGAAATTGTTAAAGCCGCAAGGGAGAAGAGCGAGGCAATGATAAGGGCCGCAGAAAAGAAAAGCAGCGAGCTCAGACGGGTTGCCAGCGAGTATGTAGATTCCCTGATGCGTGAAACGGAGCAGAGCCTTAACAACGCGCTGACAGGCATACGCAATACTCAGAGCGCATTTAAGTTTAACTCCTCTGCAGCAGAGGTTGAGGCTGCAGCCGGCCAGCAGAAGGCAAAGCAGGAGCCGGAGCAGGAGACGGAAAAAAAGAAGGACGACAAACCGGCAATACTTAAGGACCTGCCCTTGGAAATTGAAGACGAGGATGGCTGGCTGAGAAAGTAATTTTTTTACAGCTGCAATTGTTTTGTCATAACATTTGTTGGGAGCAAGACTGAAACGCCCAACAAGTTGTAGACTGAATTTTCAGATGAATTTTGTTGCTTTCAAATAGTCGCAAAACTGAAAAAACAGATGTTGATACAAGGCTGAATTCAGTCAAAAATGACGAGGAAAATCGTCAAATAATTTCACTTGCATTTCATTATGTCAACTGATATATTTTTTAATGCTGACAGCTAAAAAGGACAGAATGGAGTGAAGTGAAGAATGACAGGCGAATACAAACATTCCCTGGATTCAAAGGGAAGAATATTCGTACCTGCCAGATTGAGAGACGGACTTGGTAAAATATTTTATGTTACCATGTCGATGGACAGATGTCTCGCAGTGTTTGCTGAAGACGATTGGAACGATTTCACCCGCAGAGTGGGCGAAATGCCGTACGTCAAGCAAAAGAAAATGAGACCTGTTTTCGCAGGCGCTGTTAAATGCGAGCTGGACGGACAGGGAAGAATTCTTATTCCGGCCGCGCTCCGCAAATATGCAGGGCTGGATAAAGAGGTTTTTGTAATCGGCTGCGGGAATCATTTTGAAGTATGGGACGCGGAGGTTTGGAGCAGGGTTAGCGAGGAAGAAAGCCGCCCTGAGAATATCGCCGCGGTTATGAGGGAGCTTGAGATTTGATGGAAAACAATGTTCATGTTCCGGTTATGCTTAGGGAATGCATAGACAATCTTAACATAAACCCGGACGGAACATATGTTGACGGGACGCTCGGTATGGGCGGCCATTCTTTTGAAATTGCCTCACGCCTTGAACACGGAAGACTTATCTGCATTGACAAGGACGAGTTCGCCATTGCAAACGCGCAGGAGCGGCTGAGCCGCTTTAAGGACAGAATTACATTTATACATTCAGATTTTTCTGACACGGCAGCCGTAATAGACAGCCTCGGCATTGATGGGGTTGACGGCATGCTGTTTGATCTTGGAGTTTCTTCGCCTCAATTGGATAATTCCGAAAGAGGCTTTTCATATATGCACGATGCGCCCCTCGACATGAGAATGGACACAACATCAGCGCTGACTGCGTATGACATTGTTAACGCCTGGAGCGAGCAGGAGCTTACGGATATATTTTTTAAATATGGCGAGGAAAAATTTTCCCGGCGCATTGCGGCGGCAATAGTTAAAAGACGTGATGAGGCCCCTGTTGAAACAACGCTGGAGCTGGCGGATATTATTAAAAGAGCAATGCCGGCAGCGGCTCTGAGAGAAAAGCAGCACCCGGCAAAGAGAACCTTTCAGGCAATCAGAATTGCAGTTAATGACGAGCTGGGAGCTGTTGAGAGAATGATGGACTCGGCACCTGACCGGCTCAGACCGGGCGGAAGGCTTTGCATAATCAGCTTTCATTCCCTGGAGGACAGAATTGTTAAGACGAAAATCGCTTCCAGAGAAAACGGCTGCACCTGCCCCAGGGAGGCACCAATATGCACGTGCGGCTTCGTAAGGACACTGAAGTGCGTATATAGAAAACCCATATTGCCAACGGAAGAGGAGCTTTTGAACAATCCCAGAGCAAGAAGCGCAAAGCTGAGAGTTGCAGAGCGTGTATGAGAAATTATGAAGCTTAAGAAACTTATTGAAAGATTAGAACCGGTGAGCATTAACGCAGACCCGGAAATGGAAATTACGGGCGTGTGCTATGACTCGCGGAAGGTCACTGCGGGAAACGCCTTTGTCGCCGTAAAGGGCTTTGAAAGCGACGGACACAGGTTTATTTCAAAGGCGGTTGAAAACGGCGCAGCTGTTATTATATGCGAGGATGCTCCTGAGCAGGATGTCCCGTATGTTCAGCTGACTGACACGCGCCGTGGCCTAGCGCTTGTTAGCGCGGCATACTTCGGATATCCCGCGGAAAAAATGAAAATTATCGGTGTTACCGGAACGAGCGGAAAGACAACGTCCACGCACCTGATTAAGCATATAATTGAGCAGACAACCGGAGCGATGGTTGGCCTTGTGGGCACGAACGGAAACGCTATCGGGCAGCGGCACATTCACAGCGAGCACACAACACCTGAAAGCTATGATCTGCAGGAGCTTTTCAGCGAAATGGCTGAGGCCGGCTGCGAATATGCAGTTATGGAGGTTTCCTCACACGCACTAGCGTTGGAGCGGGTTGCAGGAATAAGCTTTGCTTGCGCGGCATACACTAACCTGGCGCTTGACCATCTTGACTTTCACAACACAATGGACGAATATGCGGCGGCAAAGAAAAAGCTGTTTTCAATGTGCAACACCGCATGCATAAACATTGACGATGAGCGTGGCCCTTATATGATGGAGGGCGAAGAGTGCAGAATTATTAAAACCTCTGCGCTGGACAGCACGGCTGATATATTTGCCCGGGACATTAAGCTTTCCGCACAGGGCGTTGAGTTTACAGCGGTATGCGGAAACAAAAAGACCGATGTTACCCTGGCAATACCGGGAATGTTCTCGGTTTATAACGCATTGACGGCGATTTCCGCCTGCAGCGCTGTTGGAATAGACATAGGCGAAGCGGCGGCGGCGCTGGCGACGGCGGTTGGCGTTAAGGGCCGGGTTGAAACCGTTCCGACGGACGGAGACTATTCGATTATAATTGACTATTCCCACAAGCCGGATTCACTGATTAAGGTTCTGAAAACACTCCGGGCTGTTACAAGAGGCAGACTGATTTGCCTTTTTGGCTGCGGCGGAGACAGAGACAGAACAAAACGCCCAATTATGGGCAAGGCTGCGGCTGACTTTTCTGATGTTGTTATCGTTACCAGTGACAACCCGAGAACTGAAGACCCGCAGGCTATTATAGACGAAATTTTGCCCGGTGTTGAGGGTACGGACAAGCCGGTTATTACCATTTGCGATAGAATCGAGGCAATCCACTGGGCTATAGACAATGCGCAGCCGGGAGATGTTATCCTGCTGGCCGGCAAGGGACATGAAGATTACCAGATTATCGGTCACGAGAAGCACCATATGGACGAGCGCGAAATTGTCGCGGATTATCTGAAAGAGAAAAGACTATGATGAGTATTAAGCTGATAACGGCATTTGTTTTGGCCCTGCTTACTTCAACAGCTTTTGGAAAATTTTATATTCCCTGGCTGAGGAAGAAAAAGAACGGCCAAGAGATTAAGGATGAGCTGAAGGATATGCACGGCAGCAAGGCCGGAACCCCCACCATGGGCGGATTTATTTTTATCGTGGGCGCACTGGTGGCTGTTTTGACGGTCGGCTTTGAGGGAATGCTGAAGGGCAACTTCCAGCATATATTCGTCTTTCTGTTCGCCCTTGTTTACGGGGCAATCGGATTTCTGGACGACTGGGAAAAGGTCAGCAGCAGAAAAAATCTTGGACTGACGGCCAAGGCAAAGTTTGCGTTGCAATTCATTGCCGCAATTGGCTTTATTTTATTGATGATTAAGCTGGGATATATTTCCCACAACATGTATATCCCCTTCGTTAACAAAGAAGTGTTTGTTCCACTTTGGCTTTATTGCCTGCTTGCGGCGTTTGTTATTACCGGAACCGTTAACGCCGTTAACATTACCGACGGGCTTGACGGGCTGGCGGGAGGAACATCCCTGCCGGTGTTCCTGTTTTTCGTGGCCGTTAGCTGCCTGGCCGGGGAAAAATATCTTGAGCTTGGGGTATTTGCATCGGGAATGCTGGGTGGACTTATAGGCTTCCTGGTTTATAACTTTGTACCGGCAAAGGTGTTTATGGGTGACACGGGCTCGCTGTTTCTCGGCGGCGCAATTGTGGCGATGGCGTTTGCATATGACATGCCGCTGATTCTTATTACGCTGGGAATTATATTTATCATCGAAACACTTTCCGACATTATCCAGGTAACGTATTTCAAGCTGACTCACGGAAAACGTGTTTTTAAAATGGCTCCGTTCCACCACCACCTTGAAAAGGGCGGCTGGAGCGGCAGAAAATGGACGGAGAAGGAAATTGTTCTCACCTTCACATTCGTAAGCGCTGTGTTTGCGGTTATATCATTTATAGGAGTTTACAGCCGTTTTGTTTGACGGCATTGGTAATTAATGAAATTTATTTTCACCTGCGGCGGGACAGCCGGACATATTAACCCGGCGCTGGCCGTGGCTTCTGAGATAAAGAAAAAGCACCCTGATTGCGGCATACTCTTTATTGGGGCAGAGGGTAACATGGAAATGAACCTCGTTCCCATTGAGGGGTATGAAATTCTCCCGGTTAAGATTACGAATATCAGCCGTGAACGGTCACTCAGTGGACTTGGGCACAATATAGATACAGTTAAAAATGTTATTAAATCAACCCGCGATGCAAAGAAAATCATTCAGGACTTTGGACCTGATGCAGTTATAGGCACCGGCGGGTATGTGTGTTTTCCGGTTATTTCGGCGGCCGCATCGCTGGGAATCCCCACGGTAATTCACGAGAGTAACGCCGCCCCCGGGCTGACGACAAAGCTGCTTTCAAAAAGAGCAGACAGAATTCTTACGGGTGTTGACGGACGCGAAGATGAATATCCCCAGCCTGAAAAGGTGATATTTACCGGGACGCCTGTCCGCAGCGCCTTTTCACAGTATACACGCCAATCGGCAAGGGCAGAGCTGGGAATCGGCAGGGATGAAAGGCTGGTTGTTTCAATATGGGGTTCACTGGGCGCACGGTTTATGAACGAGACCGTTTGCAAAATGCTTCCCATGCTAAACGGCAGTTTCCGGCTTGTCCACGCAACCGGCAAAATGTATTATGAAAAATTCATGGCTGCCATTAATGAAGCGTGCCCTGATTATGCCGGACGGAATGTTGAAATAAGGGAATATATCCATGACATGGGACGGCTTATGACAGCAGCGGATCTTGTTATGTGCCGCTCAGGCGCATCTACGTTATCTGAGCTTGCATATATGGGCAGACCGGCAATCTTGGTTCCGTCACCGAATGTGGCTGAAAACCACCAGGAGAAAAACGCCAGGGTTCCGGAGCAGGCCGGAGGCGCTGAAGTTATTCTTGAAAGGGATATGACTCCGGAGCTTTTGCTGGAAAGAATTAACGCGCTTTTGAGTGACGATGAAAAACTGAAGAGCATGTCGGAGGGATTCCTTTCACTGGGGCGGAGCGATGCCGCTGAAAGGATTGCTGACATTGTTCTGGAGCTGGCAACAGAAAAATGAACGAAGAAAAAGAAAATGAATTTATGAAGCCCCGGCGGGTTTTCTCCACCAGCAGTCCGCTCATTTTTGCTGTTACTCTGATAGGCGTTATCCTTCTGATGGGCGTTCTGTTCCGCATTGAGAACATCACGGTTATCGGCAACGAGCACTATACGGCTCAGGAAATTATTAACGCAATTGACATTGAAGAGGGAGACAATCTGTTCTTCTTTGACAGGTTTGCAGCCGTCAGCCGCGTTTTCGCAAAGCTACCGTATATTGAAGAGGTCACTGTTACGCGTAACCTGCCGAACAGAGTCACCATTGAGGTTACCGAGAGTAAGGCTATTGCGTATATAAAGCTGGGCTCAGAGCTCTGGACCCTAGACCACAACTGCAAAATTCTGGGCAACGCGTCTGAGGGCGAGGAGGAAACGCTGATTCCGGTAACAGGGTTTGACCCGGGAACCTTTTATATCGGCGAGACGCTTACAACGGCCAACGGCGAGACAAGACCGGTGGAATTTCTGGCGGCGATTTTGCAGCAGATTCAGGACCGGGGAATGACGGCCGATGTTAAGGAAATTGACTTTTCAAATGTTAACAAGGTGCTTTTGAAATATACGGATAAATATCAGGTCATTTTGGGCGACCCGTATGAAACGGAATATAAATTTTCAATGGTTGTGGCGGCAGTCAGCCAGCTTAAGGAAGGCGACATTGGAATTATAGATGTGTCCGACGCAAGGTCGGCACACTTCCAGCCGTACTGATATGTGAAATTACAAATTTATTACGAACCAGTAAAAAACAGTTGACGTTTTGAAAGGAATGTATTAATATAGTATGGCTAACAAAAAAACTCACGGAGGCAGCGCAAAAATGGATCGTATGACAGAGAGCGGACCGGACAACGTTGTTACTATAAAGGTTATAGGCGTTGGAGGTGCCGGCAACAATGTTGTTAACCGTATGGTTAAGAACAATACATCAGGCGTGGAGTTTATTGCAATAAACACTGATAAACAGGCACTGTCTGTTTCAAACGCAAATCAGAAAATTCAGATTGGCGAAAAGCTCACAAAGGGGCAGGGCGCAGGCTCCAACCCGGAGGTAGGCAAGCGCGCCGCTGAGGAAAGCAAGAGCAACATTGCAAAGGCTGTTGAAGCCACCGACATGGTGTTCATCACCTGCGGTATGGGCGGCGGCACCGGAACAGGCGCTGCGCCTCTGGTTGCAGAGACGGCCCGGGAGGCGGGAGCTCTGACGGTCGGCGTTGTTACAAAGCCCTTTAAGTTCGAGGGTAAGCGCAGAATGGACCAGGCCAATGCCGGCATTCAGGAAATGCTGACCAAGGTGGATTCACTGCTTATTATTCCAAACGACAGACTCAAGTTTGCAACAGACCAGAAGATTACCTTTGCAAATGCCTTTGAAATTGCCGATGATGTCCTTCTGCAGGCCGTTACAAGCATTTCTGACCTGATTAAGAACACCGGCTTTATTAACCTCGACTTTGCCGATGTAACGTGCATTATGCAGGGCGCGGGCTTTGCCCACATGGGAACAGGCCATGCGGCAGGCAAAAACAAGGCTGAAGATGCTGCAAGAATGGCGGTTTCCAGCCCGCTTATGGAGACCTCAATTAACGGGGCGAGAGGCGTTCTTATTAATATTTGCGGCTCTGACGATATGAGCCTTGAGGACGTTGAGGCAGCAGCAAGCCTTGTTCAGGAGGCTGCTCATCCGGATGCAAACATCATATTCGGCGCAAGCTTCGACCCGCAGCTGCAGGACGAAATTAACGTTACCGTTATTGCCACGGGCTTTTCTGACGCACCGGGTTCCTTTGACGCTGCAGCAGACAAGAGAACTGCTGCGAAGGCCGCTGCAACATCAGCAATGCCTGTGTATTCAGCCAAGACAACTCCTGACGAAATAATCGCCCCAATTATGCCGGGGATGACAAAGGAGACAAAGCAGACCGAGGAGAAGCCGGCTGCAAAGCTTGAGCCCGCAGAGGTTAAAGCGGAGAGCGCTCCCGAGGAGGAACCGGAGACGGAAAAGCAGGAGCCCCCCGCCGAAGACCCATTTGACAGTATATTCAAGATATTCAACACGAAATAAAAAAACTTCAGCCTTCGAAAGAAGGCTGAAATTTTTTTAAGTAGTCAGTCACCAATTGGTTCGGCGGAATCCGGCTCTTCAGCCTGCGACTCCACATACAGCGAGTGGCGGTGGCGGAGAAGGATCAACATTGTAACTCCAAACACCACAAGGACGGCTGAGAGCGCCTGAGAGACACGGATGCCTGTTGAACCGAGATAAAGACTGTCTGTCCGCAGACCCTCAATCCAGACTCTGCCAAGGCCATACCACACGCAGTACATTAATATGCACTGGCCGTCAAATTGCCTCTTTCCTGATGAGACAAACCACTGGAGGAAAATGTAGCCGGCCAGATTCCAGAGACTTTCATAAAGAAACGTCGGGTGGACATATATGGTTTCGCCGGCGGGAGTTGTTAAGCCCATGCGGCAGAATATCTCTGTTTCGGCGCCAAAGGCCTCCCGGTTCATAAAGTTGCCCCAGCGGCCTACCGCCTGGCCGAGAATGCAGGAGATGATAATCAGGTCAAGAGCGGCTGGGGTCGGTATTTTTTTACGCTTTGTAACAAAAAGGATGGTTATGGCTCCGGCAATTACACCGCCGTATATGGCCAGTCCGCCCTCCCAGACGGCGAGAATTTCGGACGGGTGGGCAAGATAATAATCAAGCTTGAAAAGAACAAAATAAAGCCTGGCACCGAGAATAGCCATTGGAATTGTCCAGAGGATTATATCAAACAGGTCGTCGTCCTTTATGCCGAATTTGGGACTGTTGTGGGAAGCGACAAAAATGCCGATTATAAATCCGACAGCTATTATTATGCCATAAAAATATATATGGAGGTTACCGATTGAAATCGATGCCGGCGGGTTTATTGTAAGATTGCCCAGCATGGGGAAGGATATTGCGCTGTCGCGCTGGATTGTTTGGATTAGAAAGAGGTTCATGGAATTAGCCCTCCGGGGTGATTATTGATATTGCCAGACGCTCCGGCACGAAATATTCGCTGATAACCGCCTCGCAGTCCTCTTTGGTTACGGACTCAAGCTCCTCTGTGACAGTGAAGGAATCGTACCCGTCAAAGCAGGCGTCAATAACGGAGAGACACACATCGTCAAAATCTTCAAAGCTGCGGAGATTTGAGCCCAGCATTGCCTTCTTGGTGCGGGAGAAATACTCAGCGTCAAACCCATCATGACGGATGCGCTCCGCCTCGGAGAGTACCTCGGAAAGAATACGGTCCGGGTCACTGCTTTCTCCGCCAAGAAGCATATATGCCACGCCGGCGGAATAATCGCTTTCATAGTCAAAGTCCCGGGTTAAAACTCCCTCGGAATAGAGACGGGAGTAAAACGAGGAGGACGAGCCAAACATAAGGCGAAGGGCCAGCCCGACGGTAAGGCGCTGCTTAAGAATATCAGTCTTTGGGTTGGTAAGCTTGCAGCCGATTAAAAACTGGGGAGCGGAAACGGGCATTGTAGCTTCAACTCTGCTTTTAACAGGCAGGGGCCCCTCAGACTCGCCGTAATCGGCGCGGGGAATGCCGCGGCGCTCTTTTGGGAGCTCCTCTGCGGCAATTTGGAAAATTTCCGCCGGGTCAACGTCGCCTTCAACGCACAGAGCCATGTTAGACGGGGCATAAAACACATTAAAGCAGTCATAAAGGGTTTTGTCGGAAATTTGGGCAATGCTGTCAAGCGAGCCGGCTACCTTATATTTAATTGGGTGATGGTCAAAAAGCGCGCCGAGAAGATTATAGTATATGGCGCTGCCGGGACTGTCTTCACCCATCTGAATTTCCTGGCCGATTATGCCACGCTCCTTTTCCACCGTTTCGGGGGTGAAATATGGCGTTGAGACAAAATGCAGCAGCATTCTCAGATTTTCATTAAAGCTGTGGGTGCAGCGGAAGTAGTAGCAGGTTTCAGAGGAGGATGTAAACGCGTTGGGGTCGGCTCCGTTGGCGGAGAGGATGTTAAGCGCGTTTTCCCCCTCCGGCAGGTCAAACATTTTATGCTCAAGATAATGAGCCACACCGGCAGGCGTATCAACAACACGTCCGTCAATTTCAAAGCGGCGCATTGCTCCGCCATAATCGGTTCCGAAGACGGCGTAATATGAGCTGAAGCCGGGCTTGGGAATTACGAATATGCGCAGTCCGTTTTCAAGAACGCCGGAATAAACCGTTTCTCCGATGGACGGGTATTCAGTCTTCGTCATATTCATCGTCTTCGCCGCCTCCTTTGAGAAAATATATCATGTCGCACTCTATGCTCGCGGCAATTTCAGAAAGCGCTGAGGCGGATATATTAGCAACCTCCTCGCAGATTTCCTCCGGAGTGCGGGCTGAGCCCGTTATTGCGTGAACAAAAGCGAAGTTTTCCAGCTCCGGGGCACTGTCCTGCATGGACTGATAGTCGGAAATGATTCCGGCCTTGGCGGAGGCCAACTCGTCATCTGTTATATTGCCAAGCTTGATTTCATTAATCTGGTTGAAAATTTCATCACGGGCGGCTTCAAATTTGTCAAAATCAATGCCGCAGGTAATTAACAGAAGTCCCTTGTGAATATGCATTGATGAGCCTATATAGTAGCAGAGGGAGAGCTTCTCGCGGACGTTCATAAACAGCTTCGAGGTGGGACTGCCGCCAAGAACACTGCTGAAGACAAGCTGTTCAACCTGGGTGAAGCTGTCTCCCGCGTCACCGAGACGGAAGCCGAGAACAAGCTTGCCCTGATTTACGTTGAGCTCCTCCTCGCAATAGCGGGGCTGAGCTTCAATTGAATTAAGGCGCACGTCAGTGCCAATATCATAATCGATTTCGCCCCGTTCAAGACTGCCCAAAGCCTTTTTGAAGGCGGACTCAACTGTCTGCAGATCTTCCCGCCCGCAGTAAAAAAGCTCAATGGGGGCGGTTCTAATTAATGTCCGGTAGCGCTCCGTAAGCGATTCGGTTGTAACCTCCTCGCAGGCCTCAGCGCTGCCTAAACGGCCGGTGGAATAGTCCTCGTAGCAGCACATCTCCTCGATGCAGCGCTTTACCGCATAGCTGCGCTTTTCGTTTATTCCGGAGCGGATAATATCGGCGAGCTTTCCCTTTTCGCTGGCGGTATATTCTTCGCTGAGAAGGCCGCCATTTGTGACGGGATCAGTCATAAGCTCGGCAATGAGACCGGTGATGTCATTAAGAACGCCTTGCTTCCCCGGTAAAAAATCCGCCTCAGGGAAGGTGGCAAAAAAGCCGACGCACTGAATTTCACCAATGCGGCGGATGACGGGCTCAACGGTGCTACCATATAGCTCATCAAGCCGGGCGGAAAGAGACTCCATGTCCGGGTGAAGCCGCGAACCCCTGCGCAGAACAATGGGAACAAGGGCGTTCAGAGAGGCGTTTTCACGGCAGAGCTGGCTCAGCATGGAAACACTGATATATGAGATTTTAAACTTATCTGACCGAATGTAATTGAGATTAACACCGGGGAGAATATCTGTTTTAACGGTAATCAAAAATCGTACCTCCGTGGGTTCAGACTGCTTCGGCGCTTGGGGAGCAGAGCTGCTCATAATACATAAAGCGGACTGTCTCGGTATATGGCCTGGTCCAGACTCTGCAGGGCATAAACGTGGAAAGAATATACCAGCCCAGGAGACTCAAATCAAGCTTAAACAGCTCCAGCTTGTGTCCCTTCATAAGCTGCCTGGAAAGCTTCATGCATTTTACAGGCGAAAGCTCGGGATGGTCGATTAAAATATACAGCGACTGCCTGTAGCTGTAGGCAATAATTATGCCCGGGAAGATTAAAAGCAAGCTCAGGGCGAATATTATAACAGATTCCAAAAGGCTCATGAGGATTATTTTCCACCAAAGGCCAAAGCCGTCAAGCAGATTTTCATAGCAGGCGGTGCCTGTTTTCCTGACGGTGTTCAGCGTGAAAATTGAATATCCGGCAGAGAGAATAACCATTAAAAATCTAATAAGCATGTCCACCAGCGAGTTAAGGGCTGAGGGCGCCTGATACAGCGAGGCTGCGAACTCAATCGCCTCAGAGTCACGGCCTGCCTGAACGAGATTCATATACTTCGTCATATCATTTTGGGAGACGGCGATGCCCGTAAGACGGGTTGAGAGAGTGTCAAGAACAAGCAGGACGGAAATTAAAATCAGGGCGGCCACAATTGGGCTTGGCTTTGCAGAGAGAACAAGCTCCCGGGCATCTTTTTTGATTGCTTTGGGTGAATAATCAGGCATATATTAGCTCCTTGAAAATTGCTCAGTACCTGTCGGGACTGAAATAGGTTATGTTAAGGCCGTGGGCGGCATTGAATTCCGTGCTCCAGTGCACTGTTATATTAAAATCCCTCGTTATTAACCCATGCTTAACGAGCGACTGCTTAAAGCCAAAGGCCATGAAATCGGTATGTGGCCAATTATCGTCATACCCGGTATCTATCACCTGCAGGACGAGCTCGTCTCCGGTGCCCTTATCAAACTCAACGGCCTGGTTTATCAGATCATTGTCGATGTCAATGCAGGTTTGGGGAGGAAGATTCATCGTGTTGGACTCGGCAAAGGTTACTCCCTGCTTGTTGGTTAACGAAAGGGTGAGGAGCAGAATAATTGGGAGAACAAGGGCTGCGTAGGGCTGCCGGGAAACGGCATATGCACCGCAGGAAATTACAATGGTCATCAGCGGGAAGAACACTGCAAGAAGGACCTGCGGCCTTATTATATAGGCCGGACCGACCATGCTGCACAGAAGAACGAGAAAAACCGTTATAAGCATGGCGCAGACCGCGTCAAGCACCGACCAGGCCAAAAGCCGCTTTGCATCGCGGCCGGAGGTAAAGAAGCATATTACCGCTCCGGCAATGAACAGAGCGCAGACAATTATGAAAATTGCGCTTATGCCGCTGAAGACTGAGCCAAGCTGATGTAGCGTTTCACCAACAGTCTCGGCGGACAGTCCGCCTGAAGCGGAGGCTCTGCCGCCAAGGGCATCGAAAAGGGCGGCGATTACCCACAGGACGAGTATTAAAATACCGGCCAGGTCTCTTTTAATGAACGAGGCAGGGGACTCCTTAGCGCGAACTGTGTTGATTAAATCATGCAGACAGAGCATGAAGACGTATACAGCAAGAATCACACTGTCAAACAGGTTGGAAAATATTGCAAGATATATGATGACCGCGAGAATTCCCTTTGAAATTATATTCTCCTTGGTGAAGAAGCGGGTGAGAAGCCCGGTGCGCATGAAATACATTACGAGTGAGCTATTGAGCAGCGCCGGGATTGTATAGTTAAAATAGCAGTTTGCGTCATAGCTCCAAAACATATATTTGTTGTCTGAATCTGAAACAGCGAAAACAGCAAAATGCAGCGCCAGGAATATAGCGCCGAAGAATACGGAGGCTCCGTCAGACAGAGCGTAACGGCTCTTAATCAGACGGGTAAATTCCGCGGTATAGATTGCTATAAAGGCAGACAGGGCAATTGCAAACATCAGAGAAATAGACTCAATGTAGCCATAGCCGGTCATATGATACAGCGCCGCACCCAGCGTGCCGCAGAGAGGCATCAGCAGCTCGGGGAGAATCTTGGAGGGATTCCAGAAGGTGGGCGAAGGGACGGCAGGACGGGAATATGAAATATATATCCAGTCGTCACTGTCCAAAACAACAATCGGGTGCATGCCGAAGAAAAACACCAGCATGCACGCGAAGACCCCTGCGATAAACAGGGGAAGTATGAAATTCCTTGAGCTTTTTTTCTGCATATACTCAGCCGTTACCAGACATAGGAATTGACGATGTCCTTATAGCCGGCCATGGCGTTATCTGTGCCGGGAATGGGCAGAGACTGGGCCTGGACGGGCTTGGACATGTCGCCGGAATAGTAAACGGAAACATATGTCGGCGCGTATGATGACGTGCCGGGATAGGATTTGAACTCTCCAACAATGTAATATGAGCCACTGGTTATGGTTATATTGAAGTTTCCGCAGTCGGAATAATAGCTGAAGTCAAGAACTGAGCTGACGGTTCCCGCGCCCTTATAGCAGGAATAGATTTCGTCGTGGCAAAGCTGGGCAAGGCTGTATGCGTTTGCCTCTGCGTCGCCGGACGGGGTATAGCCCTGGACGACAGTTAGATATGCGCCGTTAGTATAGTACCGTGTCCCGGCGGAGCTGGTAAAGTACGCCTGAATGCGCCAGTTGTTGAGGGAATAGGGAATATTGTCGAGCGTCAGCTTGGTTGTTCCCTGGCCGAGAACGCCGAGTCCGTCAAATTCCGAAATTCCAGGCAGCTCGGTAATGTTGTATGACGCGGTGCTGTCAGGGCTGACGGCAATCCACACAATAGACGTATAGTTGCTTGCAGCGGCGATAAACGATGCACTGCCGCCCTGATTTACCGTTTCTGACGTGGGGCTTTTGGTTATTGTTACAATATTGGTGTTAACGGTGGCGGTCGGAGCAACAGTGGGAGCGGGAGTTGCCGTTGGGGCGGGAGTGGCCGTGGCGGCCGGGGTAACGTCCGAAACCGTTGCTGCAGACGTATCCTGAGAGTCAGAGCTTTGCTCCGTGGAGCTGACGGAGGACTGAGACGATGAAGACCCAGCTGCCGGTGACGGGGACGGGGATGAAACCACCGTTACAACGTTGGAAAAATCCACCGCGTCTGCATCCTCAGACGCCACATACGAAACTCTGTCTGACCGGCTGGTTGATGTGCAGGCGGCCAAAGAGAAAATCAGCGATATACATAACAAAACAGGTAAAAGCTTTTTCATAAGCGGATACCTCATTTCAAAATCAGAATTTAAGGCTTAAATCAGTATATAACACGGCTGGGGAAAATCAGTTAACAGACTGTTAAAAACATTTATTCATATTCGCAGGCGCCGATTGAGGAGCCGTTCTCCGTGTAGCAGGTGAGAACCAGATGGCCGGGCTGGTTGATATATGAATAATAGTAATAATACTGCTCATCATATGGCTCAAGAATAAACGTTGTTTCACCAAGATGGCATGAGAGAACAATTCCGCAGCTGCCATCTGAGGAGTCAAAGTGAAGATAGGCTATGTCGTCTGATATGGTCACGGTTGTGTTTACCTCGGCGGACGAACCGCTTACGCCTGCCGCACGGGGGAGAAGGGTCGTGTCGCCAAGATAGAGGGCGTGATAGCCGGTGAACGGCAGATACAGCCGAATCCACTCTGCGTAGCTTGCCCGGTCGGGAATATCGTCGGAATATGAGTCAAGCCAAATGAGCGCCTCCTGAAGCTGGCCGGAGGAGAGGAGGGAATAGAATTCACGGGTATAGTCACCGGCGGCCTCAGCCTGAGCGGCGCAGTCCGCACTGTCCTTATAGCTGCCAAGCTTTTCAAACTCGGTCTTTACGGCGTCACAGATCGAGACCGAATCCGGGTCATATTCGTTATATATAATCTCAATGTTTTCGTAGCCTATGGAATCGGCAAGAGCTGAGAAGGAATCGGAGCCGATTTTTGAAAGGGCCTCAGAATTTATATAGAGCGAGGATTTAACAGACGCGTCGTCGCTGATGCTGGCGGTTACGCCGCGCATGATGCCGGACTGAATGAAGCTGAGCAGAACGGAATCGCGCTGATATAGGCATTCAGTTGCCATTTCCGCACTGTCGCTGTAGTCACCCAGGGCGAGGAACTCGTCTCTGGCATTGAGATAATCATGGGATTCAAGCTTTTCCTGCGCGGCGTTATATGCATCCAGCAGCTCCTGGGCGTGAATGTCGTCTATCGCGTTTTCGCACTGAATTATTAAGGCAGCACTGTCCTTATATCCGTTGAGGGACGAGAGAAGCTCAATGGCATCAGTGTATATTATGGTGCTGATATTTTCATCCGGATAGTCACTCTGATATTTTCCAAAGAGTGAAAGACCCTTGCGGTTGCCCTCTGCGGCATATTCCATTGCCCGCTTTGCCTTTGAATAGGGGACATCATATTCCGCACGGGTTTGCGAATCGGAATATTCGCTTATGGTCATAAACGCCTCCGCCGCCTGCTCATATTTTTCGTCGCTAAGCAGGCGCTCGGCATATGAATATTCGCTGTTATACTGCTGAATTTCGCGGACCATGGGGATTACCGTTACGGAAAGGATAACCACCGCCGCAACGGCTATTGCCGCAAGAATAATTATTATGGTCCGCTTGGTCCGTTCGGCCTTTTCAATGTCCTCCAGCGACCCGTTGGTTAAAACGGGGGAGGTGTTGAGCTTCATGCCGAGAAGAGCGTCCTCTTCCGTCTCCGGATTATCCTCAGACTCTGTCATGGGTGCGGAAGCTTCTGCCTTCGCGGCGGTCTCCTGAGCAAGGACTGCCTCGACGGATTTGCTTATCTCCTCAACAACCGCGTTCTCGTCAGCGGGGGAGGCAAGCCCGGTACTTTCGGCTGCAGAACCGCGCTTGTGGGGCAGAGGAATCTCAAAACTGACCTTCAGCTTGTTGTCTTCAACATGAAATGCCATAACAGTCACCACCGCATAATAATTTATGTTAACTATATTAACACATAAATTCCATAAATCAACAAAATTATTTGACTACGTACAATATTCTAATATATAATTTAGAAAATTTATCGTTCAGCGGAGGAAATCATGCTAACTGTCAGCAATCTTTCAATGCAGTTCGGGTCATCAGTCCTGTTTTCAGGCGTGGACCTTCAGTTCACCCCCGGGAATTGCTACGGAATAATCGGGGCAAACGGTGCGGGAAAATCCACCTTTATAAAAATTCTGTCGGGCGAGCTTGAGCCCACGTCAGGCAGCGTGTTTATTGACCCCAAGTGCAGAATGTCTGTTCTTAAGCAGAACCAGACAATATATGACGACTGCGTCGTGCTTGACACGGTTATAATGGGCAACCAACGTCTCTGGGACTGTGGACGGGAAAAGGACGCCATATATGAAAAGCCGGACTTTTCCGATGAAGATGGAATCAGAGCGGCTGAGCTTGAAGAGGAGTATGCAGAGCTCGGCGGATGGGAGGCGGAGTCTGACGCGGGCAGAATACTGCAGGGGCTCGGCGTAAGCACGGAGCTGCACAGCAGCCTTATGAAAGAGCTTGACCCTCGCGTTAAGGTTAAGGTTCTGCTGGCGCAGGCGCTTTTCGGGAACCCTGACATAGTCCTGCTGGACGAGCCGACAAACAACCTGGACCTTAACAGCGTTGTCTGGCTGGAAAACTTTCTCATGGACTATGAGGGAACGGTCCTCGTCGTCAGCCATGACAGATATTTCCTTAATAACATATGCACGCATATAGTGGACATAGATTACGGCAAAATTAAAATGTATGTTGGCAACTATGACTTCTGGTATGAGTCGAGCCAGCTGGTGCAGAAGCTTATCCGTGACCAGAACAAGAAGGCTGAGCAGAAAATCGCCGAGCTGCAGACCTTTATTGCCCGCTTTGCGGCAAACAGGTCCAAGTCGCGGCAGGCAACATCGCGCCGCAAGCTGCTTGACAAGATAACCGTTGAGGAAATGCCGGCTTCAAACAGAAAATACCCCTGGGTGGGCTTTAAGGCAAACCGTGAGCCGGGAAAGGACAGACTGTTCGTTACGGAGATATCCAAAACCGTCGATGGGACAAAGCTGCTCAATAACATTAGCTTCATTGTGGGCAAGGAGGATAAAATCGCCATAATCGGCAAAAATGAGCTGGCGGTAACGATGCTGTTTGAGATCCTTATGGGCAACACTGAGCCGGACTCAGGCACTGTTAAATGGGGCGCCTCCATAGAGCCGGCATATTTCCCAAAGGACAACGGCTCATATTTTGACGGCTGCGAGCTGGACCTTATAGACTGGATGAGGCAGTTTTCTGACGATAAGCGGGAAAGCTATCTCAGAACCTTCCTGGGGAGAATGCTTTTCTCCGGGGATGATGTTTATAAGCATGTAAACGTTCTTTCCGGCGGAGAGCGGGTCAGATGTATGCTGAGCAAAATGATGCTCAGCGGCGCAAACTTCCTGGTGCTGGACCAGCCAACCAACCACCTTGACCTGGAGAGTATTGCGGCGCTTAACAACGGGCTTGAGTCGTTTAAATATAATATAATCTTCTCCTGCCATGACCATCAGCTTACCCAGACGGTTGCAAACAGAATAATAGAAATAAACGAGGACGGAACAATAACAGACAGGCTGTGCACCTATGACGAGTATATGCATATCTCCGAAGCCGCATCGGGAGAGAGTGAATGACGGGCCCGGACAGACCGGCTGTTAAATGCATCGCCTTTGACCTTGACCGGACTCTGCTGGACAGCTCAGACGCTCTGCCGCTCCGGAACAGAGCCGCAATAGAGCGGGCAATTGCAAGGGGAATAACCATTGTCATTGCCAGCGGACGGCCGAAATGCGCCCTCCACGCCGAGACGGCGGCGATACCGGGAATTAAATATGCAATAACCGGCAATGGCTGCACGGTATATCATTTGCCCACGGACAGCTGCATAAGGTCAACTTACCTTAAGCCGGAAAGCGTTGAAGAAATAATGCGGCAAACGGAGAGCGACGGGGTAACATATGAGTGCTTTATTAATGGCAAAGCCTACGCTGACAGGCTTTTTCTCGCCGACCCGGTTTCCTTCGGGACGGATGCACGAGGAGTTGAATACTTAAGAAGCACAAGAATACCCGTTGACGGAATTGCGGAATTTATTTTGAAAAACAAAAGCTCCCTTGACGCACTGGACATAATCGCCGGTGGCCTGGAGCAGAAAACCACAATATGGGGCAGAATAGAAGGTAAAATTCCGGATGTGTATATGACCGCGTCAACAGGCCAGCTGCTGGAAATTTCCTCCGCTGATTCGGGCAAGGGCAGCGCGCTGCTGAGCCTGCTGGAGCTGCTGGGGATTTCGCCGGCGGAGGCCGCCGCCTTCGGAGACAATGACAACGACGCGGATATGCTCTCGGCTGTGGGATATGGAATCGCAATGGAAAACGCGTCTGAAAGCTGCAGGAGAGCCGCGAAATATATTACAGCCTCCAACGACAATTGCGGCGTCGCCGAGGCAATGGAAAAGCTATTGAAGATATAATCTGCGCACAGCGCGTGCTCTGACCGGAAAATTCAATGTTGACAATGCAACCGGAGAAAATTAAAATAGACAAAACCGACAAAATCTTACAAAAAAACAAAAACCGACAAAACTGACAAAATGCAGCACGGCATCAATTTGATGCTGTGCTGCTTTTGCTTAAAAGACTTTCTGCCAGGGTTTGCTCCGCCTGGGCTCGTAGGGCGGCGACCAGTGCCGCGTCATTTTCGCACCCTTCGGCCGCTTCATATGCTTCAGCGGATGCCTGCCCAAAGCAGCTGCAGAACCTGTTATACGCTGAGGGGAAATCGGACGACTCCAACTCCCGGTCAATCAACTGCCTGACGTCTGATATAGGCAGGACGGACTTTAGCACGCATATCATGACCACGTATGCCAGATGCTCACGGCTGTATTTCTTCTTTACGGGCGCCGGCATTACGCCCAGCTTTACATAGTTGTTTATCATCGAGGCGGTTATTCTGTGTGACTCCGTCGAGGACAGGGGACCCAGATATTTTTCCGCCAGCGACAGAACCTGGTCCATATAAAGGTCAAGGTCAGGAAGTTCGCTCCATACGGGGAGCTTCAGACCGGCCAGCTCCGGAGGAAGGTTATTCATATATTAATCACCACTTTCGTTTGGAAATATATCATGCAATTATTGAAATTACAAGTATAAATATTTATAACCACTTGACAAATATTGAAAATGATATAAAATGGTTTTGAAAACGAGATTGCGTAAAGCGCAAAACGAAAGGAAATGATTTTTGTGTCAGTTACAATATTTGGAGATTCATTGATGAAGGGGGTTCTGCTGCAGAACGGGAAATACACCGTGAGCAAGGCATGGACGAGCGCACTGGAACAGATTTTTGGGGCTGATCTGAGCAACAAGTCACACTTTGGCTGCACCGTTGAAAAGGCGATGCCGTCAATTGAAAAATATATAAGCGAGAGAGCGGGAAAGAGCGGTGAAAGCTATCTTCTTATTGAATTCGGCGGCAATGACTGCGACTATAAATGGGCGGAGATTGCCGAGGACCCTGCCGGAGCTCACAAATGCAACACACCGATAGAAAAATACAGCGCGGACATGAGAGCCATTGTCACAAAGGCCGCGGATGCGGGAATAAAGCCGGCAATAATTACTCTGCCGCCTATAGACGCTGAAAAATATCTCAGCTTTATCTGCCGGAACGGAATTGACAAGGAAAGGATTCTTGACTGGCTGATTGACGCGGGCGACATCGAGTGGTGGCAGGGGACATATTCAAGCATGGCCCGCCAAATTGCGAGGGAAGAGGCAATTCCGGTTATAGACCTCCGCTCAGCGGTGCTGGGCAGTGGCGTCCGGAAGGCTGAGCTTACCTGTGACGACGGAATTCATCTTTCCCCTGAGGGGCAGCAAATTGCCCTTGAGCAGTTCAGCCGCTTCGCCGGCGAATATATGCTCAGAAAAGTCAGCTGAGACCGGGCTCAAACACTTGACAAGCAAAGCTCACAATGCTATTATAGCTCCGTTAAAAAAATTAAATACCTTATCAAGAGTGGTGGAGGGAACGGCCCTGTGAAACCCGGCAACCTGTCTGATTCAGATGATGGTGCCAAATCCGGCGGTGAACGAAAGATGAGGCTTTTAGCGGATATTTCCTCCCTGCCGGCCGGCAGGGAGTTTTTTTGCTCTGATAAGCGAAGGGAGATTACAATGAGCCACTATTTTTTCACATCTGAATCAGTAACAGAAGGACATCCTGACAAAATTTGCGACCAGATTTCAGACGCGGTGCTGGACGCAATCCTGGAAAAGGACCCAATGGGCCGTGTTGCCTGCGAGACAACAGTTTCAACAGGCCTTGTTCATATTATGGGAGAAATCTCAACCGAGTGCTATGTTGACATTGCAAAAACGGCCCGGGAGGTTATCAGGGAAATAGGCTATGACAGAGCAAAATATGGCTTTGACTGCGATACCTGCGGAATTATTACGAATATCGACGAGCAGTCAGGGGACATTGCCATGGGCGTTGACAGGTCACTGGAAAGCAAACAGACCGGCGACAGCGAGCTGCAGAACGGAGCGGGCGACCAGGGCATGATGTTTGGCTACGCCTGCGACGAGACGCCGGAGCTTATGCCTCTTGCAATTTCACTGGCCCACAAGCTTACCCGGAGACTGACCGAGGTCAGGAAAAACGGGGAGCTGGACTATCTCAGACCTGACGGCAAAACCCAGGTTACCGTTGAATATGACGAGGAAAACCGCCCTGTCCGCATAGATACGATTGTAATTTCCACCCAGCACGCGCCTGAAGCGACGCTTGAGACTATAAGACGGGATATGATTGAGCTTGTTATTAACAAAACCGTTCCCGCCAAATTGCTGGACGAAAACACAAAATACTATATTAACCCGACGGGAAGATTCGTTATCGGCGGCCCCCAGGGAGACAGCGGCCTTACAGGACGCAAGATAATTGTCGATACATATGGCGGAAGCGCGCCCCATGGCGGCGGAGCCTTCTCCGGCAAGGACCCGACAAAGGTGGACAGAAGCGCCGCCTATGCGGCACGTTATGTTGCAAAGAACATCGTCGCGGCGGGGCTGGCAAAGCGCTGCGAAATTCAGCTGGCATATGCCATCGGCGTTGCAAAGCCGGTTTCCGTTAGAGTTAACACCTTTGGGACGGGAACAGCTGACGACGCGGTTCTTACTGAAGCTGTTAACAGGGTGTTTGACCTGAGACCGACAGCGATTATAAGAGACCTTGACCTGAGAAAGCCCATATACAGAAAACTGGCGGCTTATGGCCACATGGGCAGGGAGGATCTTGGCGTTGCCTGGGAGAAAACAGACAGAGTCCAGCTCCTGCGCGACGCGGTTGAGGAGCTTGGTAAATGAAGAAGCTGATGAAAAACAAAAAGCTCTTGATAGCTGTAACTATAGTGCTTTTGCTGGTGCTGGCGGGAATTGTCGCTTATGCGGTTATTGCCGACAGAGCGGGAACCGTGGAAAACGCCGGAACCTCTGACCACGCAAAGCGGGACGTTACATACCTGGAGCACGACGGGGCAAAATATAAGCTCAAGCGTAATATAGACACGCTCCTGATCCTCGGCACAGACAATTATCTTGGCGACAATGAGGAGAACGGCTGGTTTTATAACTATGACCAGGCGGATTTCTTCGTTGTCCTGGTGCTGGACAATGAAAACGAAACCGTCTCGGCCATTCAGCTCAACCGTGACACCATATGCGAGGTCCCCTGGCTGGATGTTATCGGCCAGGTGGGCGGAACTGTTACAGAGCACCTCGCTCTGGCCCATACATATGGCTCCGGTGGAGCAGACAGCTGCGAAAACACGGTGAACGCCGTTGAAATGCTTATATATAACGCACCGATAGACAACTATGTGGCCTTTACCATGGACGCGGTGCCCATTGTGAACGATATGGTGGGCGGGGTAACCGTTACGGTGGAAACGGACATGACCGCAACTGACAGCACTCTCGTTAAGGGAGAAACAGTAACGCTTATGGGGCAGCACGCCCTTAATTTTGCCAGAGCCAGAATGGCGCTGGGGGATGAGGACAACGAGGCCCGGCTTTCACGGCAGAAGCAGTATCTTGAAAGCTTCATTGCCCAGGCGAGAAAAGCCATGGAGGAGGACGGCACAATCGGACTTAAAATTTTCAATGACTGTGCTGAATATATAACAACTGATTATACCGCAACCCAGTTTTCCGACATTACCCAAAAGCTTGACAAGTATGAATATACCGGGATGGTAACGCCCGGCGGAATTGACAAAATGGGCGAGCAGTTCAATGAATTCTATGTGGACGACTCACTGCTTTGGGCGGCTGTTAAAAACGCGTTTTGCAGGCAGTAACACTCTGCCGGGCAGATACTGTAATTTGTGCACTATGCCAATAACAACCACTTGATTTATTAACGGAATGCGTGTATTATAAATAGATGTATTTTACAGCTGTTATTATGGAGTAGAGCTTTATGTGGGAAGATTACGAAAAACGCAACAGGACGGTTAAGATTATACTCGCCATTATAGCGGTTATTCTTGCCGCCGCGCTTATATTCGCAATTAAGATCGTGTCAGAAGACGCCTCCGCCCAGGAGGCGGAGCTCCAGACCGCTTCAACGGTCAACCAGGAGGCCCAGGCTGCGGCAAAGGCAGAAACCCTTGAAAGAATTAACGCCGACTATCAGCAGGACATGGACGTTGTCGCACAGTATATCCCGGGAGTCGTTTGCTGGGGAGACAAAATAACAGCCGGCTCCGCAGGCGGAGTTTCATACCCCAAGGTTCTTGAGGATCTGATTAAAGAAAATATTTGTGACCTTTATGATTTCCGCTCCACCCTCGACTATACAGACAATGTATCCAGAGTCACATGGGCGGACTATCGGGTGGAAATCCCCGTTGTTAACCTGGGAACCGGTGAGGAAACATCCACAACAATCCTTGGAAGAAACGGCGCTGTTCCATATGTAGTAACTCAGGACCTTACAATTCCCGCGGGAACAGAGCCCGTTGAGGTTAAGTTCAGCTCCGCAAACGGGCGGACGGTTGAGCCGCTGACGGAAAGCGACGGAGGGGTCAACCCGGTTACAATAGCCGGCGTTACGGGAACTCTTTCCCTGGACGAAAACAGTTACAGAAGCAACAGTCTGAAATATTACTTCACAAGGCTTGAGCCGGGTACGGAGACAACCGTTGCGGCCGGCACGGAGATTATCACTGCGGCGTCAGAAAAGTACAGAGATTATATTGCAATCGTGTTTATCGGAAATTACGGTGAATACAGCAATGTTGATGATCTTATCTCTCAGCAGCGGGCCATTATAGACCACCAGCTGAACACTGACAGATATCTTGTTATCGGAACATATAACGTGGAAGGCTACTGGGACGGAGGCTACACTGAGATTTTTGAGCAGTATGAAGCCGCCATGATGAAGGCCTTCGGTGAGCATTTTGTCAACATTAGAAAATATCTTGTTTCAGACGGAATGGAGGACGCCGAGCTGAAGGCGACAGACACAGACACATATGAGCTTAAAAACGGCCGCATTCCTGACAGCCTCAGAAGCTCATCCGGTTCGCTGGAGCTTTCGGCAACGGCATATAAGCTGGTCGGACAGGTGATTTACGACAAGATGGACCAGCTCGGCTATTTCGACGAGGTAGTTGAGGAGCTTGGAATAGACACTGTACGTGAGGAAATCCGTCTCGGTCTGAGAGACGAAAACGGAGTTACTATAACGAATTCTTAACCATTAAGAGAAAAAGGAGAAAAACAAAATGGCACAGAGCCCTCAGGTTGTTTCAGCAAGCGCCAACGAAGAGGATACAATAGATCTTCTCCAGCTGGCAGCGGCCATTTGGCACAATGCAATATATGTTATTCTGGCGGCAATAATCGGGGGAATTATTGCAATGGCGGCCTCGGTTATCCTCATAACACCGAAATATTCGGCAACGGCGACGCTGTTTGTTAATACCAGCAGCGTTTCCCTCGGCAGCACAAGCATTTCATTGTCGTCCTCCAGCCTTAACGCGGCAAACACGATGGTTGATATTTATATCACGATTCTTGAATCGAGAGAGACACTGCAGGAGGTTGCCGAGGAGGCCGGGATTGAATATAACTATGAAAAGCTTTCAAAGGCGATAACTGCGGAATCCAGTGACGCATCGGGTATTTTCACAGTTACCGTTGAAAGCACCAGCCCTACGGAGGCTGAGCTTATTGCCAACACCATTGCCGCTGTTCTGCCGAACAGAATAGCCGATATTGTTGACGGAACTTCCACCCGAGTAGTTGAATATGCTGTTGTTCCCACCGCACGTTCTTCACCGAGCTATGCGAAGAACACGGTTATCGGAGCGCTTATCGGCATTGTCCTGAGCTGCGCGGTGATTATCGTAATTGACCTGGTTAACACCTCCAGAGACACCAATATTCACTCCGTCGAGGAACTCAAGGCACTTTACCCGGATATTCCGGTGCTTGCAACAATTGCGGACATGCGCCATACCGGCGGAAAGTCCGGCTATGGCTACGGCTATTACGAGCAGAAGCAGCCTGAAAAGAAGAACAGCAAAAAGCAGAAGCCGGGCAAAAACGAGAAAAAAGCAAAAGAAGAGAAGGGAGCATAAGAGATGGCTGACAAAACTGCTAAAAATACAGACACCCTGTGCGAGAATCTCAGCTTTGCAGCTGCCGAGTCATATAAAAGACTTCGCACAAATGTTATGTTCTCCTTCGCGGATGGGGCAAAGTGCCATGTTATCGGCGTAACCAGCGCTCACATGAGTGACGGCAAGAGCACAACCGCCGTTAACTTCGCATATACCCTTGCCGGCGTTGAAAACAAGCGCGTCCTCCTTATTGACGCTGATATGCGCCGTCCGTCTGTTCACGACAAGCTGTCCTTTGACCAGGCACCGGGCCTTTCAAACCTGCTGGTCAGCATTAACTCTGTAAGCACAGTCATTAATACATATCATTCCAGCGAGAACGATACATCGGTTGATGTTATCTGCTCAGGCGATACTCCGCCTAACCCCGCGGAGCTCCTTAACTCGGCCAGAATGAAGAATCTGGTTGCAAGGCTCAAGGAAATTTATGATTATATCGTAATCGATCTTCCCCCTGTCGGCGCGGTTGCAGACGCTCAGCTGGTTTCCACCCTGACAGACGGCATGATTATAGTCGTCCGTGAAAATAACTGCCCGCGGGAGGCGCTGAGCGACTGCATTTCTCAGCTGCAGTTTGCAAACGCCAAGATTCTCGGGTTTGTTATGAACGGTACGGCGGTTAAATCAAAGGGCTATGGCTACGGCAAATATGGAAATTATGGCTATGGCTACGGCTATGGAGCATACAAATGATTGACTTTCACTGCCATATACTGCCTAACATTGACGACGGCTCCCAGTCTGTGGACATGAGCCTTGCAATGCTGGAGGAGAGCGCAAACCAGGGAATTGACACCATGGTGGCCACACCCCACTTCTATGCATATGAGGATAGTATCAGCTCGTTCCTCGCCAGACGCCGTGACGCATATGACGCCCTAATGGTTGGAATGGCATCAAACCCGGAAAAGAAATATCCGGAGGTCAAGCTGGGCGCCGAGGTTTATTACTTTGAGGGAATGAGCACGGCGGAGGATTTGCGGTATCTTGAGCTGGCAAACACCGGCTGCATACTGATTGAGCCGCCAATGGAGCCCTGGACAGAAAAAATGTTTGACGAAATTGAGCGGGCGGGAAGAAAAATCGGACTTGTTCCGGTTATTGCCCATGTGGACAGATATATGCGCATTCTTAATGATGATTCACTTATTAACCGCGTACATGCCCACAGGATGCTGGTCCAGGTAAACGCGTCATATTTCCTGCATTCAGACACGGAGGTCGTCGCACTGGAAATGCTGGAGCAGGGGATGCTGCATCTGATCGGCTCAGACGCCCACAACCTCGACACAAGGGCCCAGAACATAGGTTTGGCAGCCAGAGCCATAGCAAAGGTCGGCGACGCCAAAGCGCTTGCCTCACTGAATGAAAAAGGCTATCGCCTGCTGAAAAATATTTAAAAAATCTATTGCAAAGCAAGTAAAGCAGTGCTATACTAAGCAAGTAATCGATTTATAGTAGTTTATAGTTAAAATGTGAGAAAAAAACTTGGAGGAATATTAAGATGAAAAAGTCAGTAGCAATAATCCTTGCAATTGCACTTGTTGCAGTTCTCGGCGTTTCCGCTTTCGCTGCAGGTTCTGTAGTTGCAGGCCCGACGACAGACAGCGGCACAACAACATCAGCTCTTCCGACAGTAACAGTTGTTAAGGCAACTGATGATGCTGACGATGATGATGTTCTCGTTTCATCTCAGGCTCAGTGCCCGGCTGACTATAAAGAAGCAATGGCAGATGCTTATGCAAGCGTTGCAGATGCTCGTCCTGAAGGCGCAAGCGTCCGTTATCTTTTCTGCGTAAGCTCCAAGGACGGCAATGCTCCTTATAGCTGGACAATCACCTTCAGAATGAGTGACGCGGCAACAAAGGATGTTACAGCTCAGCAGTATGTTGACGGCGCATGGAAGGATCTTACAGTTGTTAACCACAACGACGGCACCTTCGATGTTAGCGGTGACGCATTCGGACCTGTTGCAATCTTCGTAAAGTAATTTAAAGCAAAAATTAATTCAGGGCAGCCAATTGGTTGCCCTGTTTTTATATTATAATTTTTTTAACTCCTGTAGCCTTTGCCGCTGTTTTTGAATTTGCCGGCGAGGGACGATAGGTCTTCTTTTTTTCCGGTATTTTTCTGCTTTTGCACACATGAGCAATATTCCCGCATGGTTGCAGCTCCGGAGGAGATATCCTCAGGTTTACTGAGAATATTAACCAAAAGGCTGATGTGCTCTGAATCAAGCTCAGAGGACAGGACCGAAGTGTTAATTTCAGCGCCGGCTTCCGCTCTGCGGGTCAGGACGGAATATATGTCTCCCAACGCTTCTGACGAAAAATCCTCCTGCTTAAGGCTGCAGCATTGGGCCAGTGACGGATCAAGATATATCAGCCTGATAATTCCCTCCTCGGCAACAGCTGAGGCTGGGTTATTATATCTCAAATCTCTGGCTGCAGGCTGAATTGACCTGGTTGGCCTCATTTCCTCACGCTCACCGGATTTTTTCGCACCGGAAATCATCCCCTTGCGGATTCGGCTTACCTCACTTAGTATAGAGTCTGGCTTAACACCGGCGTTTTCAGCCGCACGCATTGAATAAACTTCTCGCTCAAGCTGGCTTGGGAAGGTCGCAATAAGACGGGAGGCCTCCTTGAGATAAGTAACCTTTTGGGCATCGTCGTTCAGATCAAATTTTTTTAAAATTTCGTTCAGACGGAAATCCTGCTGGTCCTCAGACCGGAGAATCAGATTATTAAACGCGTCTGCTCCGTTTGCCTTTATGTACTCGTCAGGGTCCTTTGCACCGTTCATTTGAAGGATATTAACCTTTATGTCAAGCTTTCCAAGGATATCTATTGCCCGTTGAGAAGCCTTTTTTCCGGCTCCGTCATTGTCATAGGAAATGATAACCTTGTTGGTATAGCGGGAGATGAGCCGGGCCTGGTCAGGCGTAAGGGAGGTACCCAGGGAGGCGACTGCGGAGTCAAAACCCGCCTGATGGAGGCTTACAACGTCTATATTGCCCTCAACCAGAATTATGTATCCGCTTTTTGACTTTTTGGCAAGGTTGAGACCAAAAAGGTTGTTTCCCTTTGAAAAGACCGCGGTTTCCTTGCTGTTTAAATATTTCGGCTCTCCGTCTCCCAATATTCGTCCTGAAAAGCCAATAACATTTCCACGGATGTCTATTACCGGGAACATCAGCCGGTTGCGGAAGGTGTCATAAAAGCCGCCCTTTTTGCCGGGGCGGATAAGGTCCGCGTCAACCAGCTCCTTGTCGGTATAGCCCTTTGAATGCATTTCGTTGAGGAGGGCGTACCAGGAATCCGGAGCATAGCCAAGACCAAAGCGGGTGGCAGTGGAAGCGCTGATTTTTCTGCGTTCCATGTACTCCTGCCCCTTAATACCCTCCGACGAGACAAGTCGCTCATAGAAGAACCTGGCCGCATCCCTGTTTAGCTGATAAAGCCGTGCACGGCGGCGGGATTCATCGTCCACATCCTGCTGCGGAAGCTCCATGCCGGCCCTTTTGGCAAGCATTTCGACTGCCTCGGGGAAGGAAACTCCCTCGATTTCCATAACAAAGTTAATAACTCCGCCGCCCTTACCACAGCCAAAGCAGTGATATATCTGCTTGTCGGTTGAAACGGAAAAGGACGGTGTTTTTTCATTATGGAACGGGCAGAGACCGAAAAGGTTTGAGCCGCTCTTTTTGCTCAGATTCACATATGAACCGACAACATCTGCAATATCGTTGCGGGCGGTCAGGTCATTTAAAAAGCTGTCATCAAAGCGCATTTCAGAAAATCCTTTTTATTTTACAGTCCAGGCATAGGGAATGAACAAATCGCTGTAGGTTTCCATGGCAAAGCTGTCCGTCATGCCGGAGATATAGTCACATGCGGCGCGCTCAGGCCCGTCCAGCAAGGCGATCGCGGCGTAATCCGCGGGAAGACGGCCTGGGTCCTTGGAGTAATAATCATACAGCATGGAAATTATTCCGTCAACCTTGCGCTCCTCAGCCTTGGCCACGGGGTGAACATATATATCAGAGTACATATAGGAGTGAAAATAATCAAAGACTTCCTGCATTTCGCCGGAAAGCTTGATTTCACCGTTACAGCTGCTTTGAATCAGGTCTGTCACAAAAGTGTTTATGCGCTTGCTGTTCGTTTCTCCACAGCTTTGGGTGATTACTGCCGGGATCATCTCCTGAGAGATTATTCCGGCGCGGATTGAGTCATCCAGGTCATGATTTATGTATGCAATCCTGTCACACAGGCGGACAACAGTCGCCTCGCAGGTGTCATCAGGGCTGCCATAGGTGTGATGAAGAATTCCCATACGGGTTTCGCCGCACAGGTTCAGCCCCTTGCCGTCACGTTCCAGAATGTCCACAACCCGAAGACTCTGCTCATAGTGCTTAAAGCCGCCGGGGAATATCCTGTTAAGAGCGCGTTCCCCGGCATGACCGAAGGGAGTGTGGCCCAGGTCGTGTCCAAGAGAGATTGCCTCAATCAGGTCCTCGTTCAGACGCAGAGCCCTGCCGACTGTGCGTGAAAGTCTGGCGACCTCCAGGGTGTGAGTAAGGCGGGTTCTGTAATGGTCACCCTCGGGCTGAAGAAAAACCTGGGTCTTGTGCTTAAGGCGGCGGAAGGACTTGCAGTAAGTAATCCGGTCAACATCACGCTGAAAGCAGGTTCTTATTGAGCACTCATCCTCCGGGTAAAGGCGTCCGGCGCTGTTTTCAGCCAGAACCCCGTAAGGGCCGACGATTGTGTGTTCAAGCTGTTCACGTTCCGTTCTTGGGCAGGTCATCTTTAAGCTCCTCCGGGAAAAAGTTCATCTTTTATATATTCCGGCATGATTTTGCCGGCGGTAATGTCAAATATTCTTTCACAAAAGGCGTGTGACGTGCCTTCGGGAACTGCGGCGGTAATCGTAACCGCTTCGCCATATTGAACGTCATGGACTGCGCCGCCGATGGACACAATTTCACTTCTGATGCGGGAGAAAAGCCCGTAATCGCATTTAACCGAGAAAATGGAATAAGACACCATCTGAACAGCTCCGGCGTCTTTCAGCGCGTCTGAAGCGGCTCTGGTATATGCCCGCACAAGACCGGGGGCGCCAAGCAGCACTCCGCCGAAATATCTTGTAACGACACAGGCGCAGTCGGTTATCCCTTCACGCTTAAAAACGCTTATCATTGGAACACCGGCGGTTCCCTGAGGCTCACCGTCGTCAGAATATCGCTCGGCTTTATCGCGGATTATATAGCACCAGCAGTTATGACGGGCATCGGAGTTTTCCTTTTTTATGCTGTTAATAAACGCTTTTGCCTCAGCTTCACTTGCGGTGTGCTTAACGTAGCCGATGAACACGGAGCGCTTTTCGGTATATTCAGCGGTTCCGTCATGGGCGGGGACATAGATTTCACTCATCCTCCCACTCCTCACGGGGCTCGGTGTAGCCGGGTATATATTGCTTCACACGGCCGAAGAGCTCTGCCGGCAAAACAGCTGAAAGCTCAATTCCTGAATCTGTGTATTCCATCGTTTTCACGGAGGCCTCCCGCTTTAACAGATCAACGGTGCCGGCCTCGGAATATGGAATAAGCAGGGTAACGGCGTGAGTCTGCGAGGAGAGAATATCAGCCATTTTGCTGAGCAGCTCCGGAGTGCCCTCACCGTTTTTTGCCGAAATACAGACGGTGTTTTCTCCGTGGGGGAGAATGCCGATATAACGGTCACACTTGTTAAACACTCTGAGACATGGCGTCTCCGAGGCACCAAGCTGACTGATCAGAGAGTCAACAATGCGGGCCTGCTCCTCCCATTCGGGATTTGATATGTCTATTACATGGATAAGCAGGTCGGCAAATTTAAGCTCCTCCAGAGTGGCCTTGAAGGCCTCAATAAGGTGGGTTGGCAGCTTGCGGATGAAGCCGACCGTGTCAGACAGGAGTATTTCCTGGGTTTCAGATATCATGAGCCGTCGGGTGGTGGTGTCGAGGGTATCGAAAAGACGGTCATTGGCGGGAATATCTGAATCCGTCAGACAGTTGAGCAGGGTAGACTTTCCGGCGTTGGTGTAACCAATCAGAGCGGCCACAGGCAGAGAATTTTTTTCGCGTCTTCTGCGCTGGGTTTCCCTGACCTTGCGGACATCAGCCAGCTCCTCTTCAAGCTTCTGAATTTTGCGGCGGATATGGCGCCTGTCACTTTCCAGCTGGGTTTCACCTGGGCCGCGGGTGCCGATAGGCGAGGAACCGCCGGAGGCGGTCTGCCGCACAAGGTGCTTCCACATGCCCGTAAGCCTGGGCAGAAGATATTTATACTGGGCAAGCTCAACCTGAAGCTGGCCCTCTCTGGTCCTGGCGCGCTGGGCGAATATATCTAGAATAAGTCCGGAACGGTCAAGAACCTTTATTCCCAGTTCTTCGGAAAGAACACGAAGCTGCGAGGGAGAGAGCTCATTGTCAAAAACGGCAAGATTGCAGCCGTTATCCTCGGCAAGCTTTTTCATTTCCTGAACCTTCCCGTCACCTATAAAGCTGCGGGGATCCGGGGTAGGACGGTTCTGAACCAGCATTACAGCAGGAACTCCGCCGGCGGTTTCAACCAGAGCCGCAAGCTCATCCATTGAGACATCGGTGGAGCGCTCAACGGGCTCCATGCTCTGGGCGCTGAGACCGGCGAGTATTGCTATTTCCTTTTCTTCGTGAGTTTCGTTGATTGTTTTCATGCTTCTTATGACAAATCCAAAAGACCTGCAAAATTAATTATATATTCATCACCCACAAGCAGAAGCCCCTTCTGCATACGCTGGGGGTCGGCCGGGGCAATAGCAACAGGGGCATAAAGCAACCTGGCGCTGTTTTCGGCTGCGATTGCCCTGAGCTTTGCAATCATATCCGGGTCAAGGCGGGGGACGTTTGGCGCCGCCGCTACGCCGACGGAAATATAATATAGCTGCCCGTTCTTCTCGGCAATAAAATTGGGGAAGGAGGTGATGCTGCTGTTGGCCTCGGAAACTGTAAAGCCATCCGGAGAAAGAGCACTGTCTGCCGTAACAGTCATGGCCATGCTCATGGCTTCCTCGGCGGAAAGCAGATCTGCCGGAGTATACTCGGGAATTCCTTCTCCCCAGTCCCGCTTCTCAAGCCTTGGATCAGGCTTGCCGGAGAGGGGCTGAAGGTCGCGCCGGGAAATAAAAACGGGCTGAGTGTCATCGGGGTCAATGACAACTCCGGCAACGTGGGGATTTGAATATACAGAATTTATCAGGTCAGAAAGGCCAATCATGCACAGAGAGGAGCCCTCTCTTTTTTTAACCGTGGAACGGTCTGAATACATGACGCAGTAATTGCTGCCGGCATGAGGGACCGTGTCAATCCCATAGCCTGTTCCGCTGGGACGGCAGGTTGTATATACCTTTGTGTTGTCCTCCGTCATCTGCCTGAAGAGCCCGGCAAAGGCTTTGTAATTTTCATCTCCGGGCTGAAAAATCATTGATTCAAGGGATTCATTGAGATTCATTTTGATAGCTCCGCGTTAAGAGAATAAATTATTATATAATATATTATATCAGAAAAACAGCGGGCAATAAAGCCCGCTGTGTAAATATTCTGTATAAGTTAACTCAGGCAGCCGCCGGAGTGTTCTTTCTGTCGGAAATAATCTGAATTGCAACAACAGCTGCAACACCGACAATTCCGATCACGTCTGTAAGGGTTCCCGGATATATAAGCAGAAGGCCGGCAGCGACCGAAACTATTCTCAGCGGCCATTTTACATTGCCGTGGAAGAAGCCCTCAAGACCCATTCCAAGGCCAAACATGCCAATGAGCGAGGTTATAACAATCAAAATAACCTCAAGAGCATTTGTGTCAACAAGAACCATCGCGGGGTTATACGCCAGAATATAAGGAATAACGAAGGCCGCGATTGCCAGCTTTGTTGCGTTTACGGCGGTTTTCATCGGGTTTGACTTGGCTATTGCCGAGCCCGCGTAAGCCGCGAGGGCTACAGGGGGAGTAATGTCAGCAACTATTCCAAAGTAAAACACGAAGAAGTGAGCGGCAACCTGGGGGATGCCCATCTGAATAAGAATCGGGGCGCAGGTGGAGGCCATTATGCAGTAGTTCGCCGTTGTGGGAACGCCCATTCCAAGGATTATGCAGCAAATCATCGTAAGGAACAGGGCGATGAATTTTGACGAACCGGAAATTGAAACAATGGCATTGAGGGCCTGGTTTGCAAGGCCCGTCATTGTGAGGCACCCGGCAACTATACCTGCAATGCCGCAGGCAACGCCGACGGAAATGCAGCCCTGAGCGCCACCGGCCAGTGCGTCAAGCAGACGCATCGGTGTCATTCTGTGATCCTTGTTGAACATGCTGACAACTATTGTTGCCAGGATGGAAATCGCTGCGGAGAAGGCCATTGTCCTTGAACCGGAGGCAACAAGATATACAAGAATTACAAGCGGCAGAAGAAGATATATATCTTTTAAAAGAGACTTGAACTGCGGCAATTCAGACCTGCTTATGCCCTTAAGCCCCAGCTTTTTAGCCTCAAGGTGAACACAAATATAAATGCCTGTAAAGTAGAGAACCGCAGGGATAATTGCCCGGGCGACTATGCTGGAATATGGAATTCCGATATAGTCAACCATAAGGAACGCCGCGGCGCCCATGATAGGCGGCATAATCTGGCCACCGGTGGATGAAGCGGCTTCAACAGCACCCGCAAACTCGGGCTTGTAGCCGGTCTTTTTCATCATTGGAATGGTGACGGAGCCGGTGGTTACAGTGTTGCCAACCGATGAACCTGAAACCATTCCGCAAAGTGCGGAGGAAATAACGGCAACCTTTGCCGGACCGCCGGAGGATGAGCCGGCGATTGAGTTTGCAAGCTCAATGAAGAAATCCGTAATGCCGGTCCTTTCAAGGAAGGCACCGAAGATTATGAACATTACGATATACTTTGAGCATGCGTTAATAGGCGTTGAGAGAATGCCGGTTTTAAAGAAGAACAGCTGGCGGACGAGGGTTTTAACAGCTCCCATTCCCATGCCCTTCTTCACACCGTAATAGTAGAGAGCATAGCCCATAAATATTCCGGCGACGACCATAATTGGAACGCCGGTGCTTCTGCGGCAAAGCTCAAAGAGAGCAAGAATGCCGATTATGCCAATATAGATCTCATATGTCTTCATCGAGGGCAGGCGTGGAACTATGGTCTCGGCGTTAAAGCAGAAGTAAAAATACGCTCCGGCTCCAAGCACGAGTATTAAAATATCATACCACGGCATATAGTTCGGCTTCTGAACGCCCTTCTTTGCCGGATATATAAGATATCCCATGACTATGATGCAACCAACGAAGGACGTAAGACGCACCTCGTCCATCATTGAAGCAAACAGAGTTACATACATTGTAAAAAGCGAAAACGCGGCAAGAAAGCAGTCAACAATAAGCTTAGGAGTTCCCTCCCAGATGCGCTTGTTAGACTCCCTGTCATACTTTCGCATTACTTCATCAAGTTCATTTTGTTCCATTAAGGCACCTCCCGGGATCAGGTTTAATCTAAATGCGGACTGCGGCAGGTTGTGCCGCAGTCCGTGAGCTGTTTTTCAGCCGGAGTGACGGATAATTAATCAGTCAACGGTTTCAACAGTGATGCCGTTTTCAGCAAAGTATGCAGCTGCGCCCTTTGCAAACGGAACAGCGATTCCTTCAACTGCGAAGTCGAGTGAAAGGCTCTCGCCCTTTGCATGAAGCTCTGTTATAGCATCAGTGTTTTCGAATATTGTCTTAACGATTGTGTATGCCGCGTCGTCGGAAACGGATGTGCTGCATACGAGTGTTGCCTTAACGGTAACAGTTGTTGCATCCTCGTCATAGCCTTCATAGGTGCCTGCGGGGATAACAAGCTCTGCGTACCAGGGGCAGTCGGCAAGAAGCTTTGTCATGTGCTCATCGTCAATGGAGATGAGGTAAACAGCCTTTGAAGCTGCAAGCTGGGAAACAGCGGTTGTCGGAGCGCCGGCGCAAAGGAAGGCTGCGTCAATGGAGCCGTCCTGAAGGCTGTCTGCTGAATCCTGGAATGACTGGTAGACAACGTTGATGTCATCAAGGGTCATGTCATAGGCGGTGAAAACGTCGATTGCGTTGTAGTATGTGCCGGAGCCGACGTCACCGATGCAAACGGTCTTGCCCTTAAGGTCAGACACGCTGGTGATGGACGGGTCGGTTGTTACCATCTGGACTGTTTCAGGATAAAGAGCGCAGAGAACACGGAAGTTTTCAACAGCGCCGTCATCTGCAAAGGAGTTTGTTCCGTTATAGGCATAGGTCATAACGTCAGACTGAACTGTTGCCAGGTCATACATGCCCTCCTGAATGCCAAGCAGGTTGGCCTTGGAGCCGCCTGTTGAAACAACAGTAAGGTTAACGTTGGATTCCTGACCGATTACTGTTCCGAGAACGCCGGTGAATGCGTAATATGTGCCGGACTCACCGCCGGTTCCGACTGTCAGATCAGCGGACACGGATGTGTCATAGGCCGCATCTTCCGTTGCTTCTGCCGCCTCAGCTTCAGCTGCGGGAGCAGCCTCTGTGGCAGCAGCCTCTGTGCTTGCAGAAGAGCTTGATGAGCTTCCGCATGCGCAAAGAGCGAATACCATGCACAGAGCAAGAACGAGTGCAAGAATTTTCTTCATTTTTAAATCCTCCAAAATAAAAGTTATATAAATGCCTCCGCGTTGCGTTGGCAGTTATATCGAATTACTGAACAAGGTCTCGAGTACCTGACCAACACCGCCGTCATTGTTGACGGGAGCAACCAGGTCAGCGCTTTCAATACACGGGACCGCACCGTTTTTCATTGCAACGGAAAAGCAGCCTGAGGTTAACATACTCAAATCATTTAGTCCGTCTCCAAACCCAACGGCTTCGGAAACGCTTACGCCCAGCCGGCTGCACAGCATTTTGAGAGCTGCACCCTTGGTGGCCATGGCGGAATTTATTTCTATGTTGCTGGGCAGGGAGGTGGTGGCGCACAGACGGCCGCTGTATTGGCTGTTTATATAATCCAGCTGACGGTCACGCTCGGGGATGTCCTTAAAGTAAAACTGGATTTTTTGGATGTCACAACGGTTTTCTCTTACATATTCGTCGAGACTTTCAAGCGGGGTCCTGATCTGCTTTTGGATTACCGCATAGAATTTGTCGGGCGTATAATCCTCAAAAACGTCATACATGCCGCGGCTTATAAGGCCCCTTGAATTTATATAAGCGTCATATATGCAGTCAAATTTCTTCGCATAATCATAAAGCTCAAGGCCAAGCTCATATGGGATATACGCCTCATAGATGGCCTTTTCCTCAAGACGGTCATATACCAGCGCACCGTTTATTGCAATAACATAGCGGCAAATTTCCTTGAGCTCCTCGGGAATTGCAGCGGGGAGGCGGCCTGTTGCGGGAACAATATAAATTCCCCGGTCATGCGCATACCTGAGCCAGCTGAGATTAATTTCAGGAATGCCTTTCCAGTCATCAAGAAGCGTCCCGTCCAGATCAAAGGCTATCAGCCTGATGCTTTCCGGAGTTTTCTTCATACCGTGGCTCCTGTTGACGGGTTAAACGTCTGCAAATAAAGCGCCAGCTCATCGCTGAAAATCTGAGCCGCATCGGTGCTGCGGGACGAGGACATGTCATTTTGCAGAAGATAAATCTTTCTGCTTTCAGGCGGCTCCGTCAGCTCATATATCTTCATTTCATACAGACGCGCCAGGTGCCTGGCGGATATAATCGGCATAAGCGCCCAGCTGCCCGGCTGCCTGAGAAGATTGACCATCATATGCGGGGAATTTATTTCTATCCGGCTTTCGCCGCGGGAGGCATACCATTTGTCACGCCAGAGAGAAATGCTTGAGAAGTTTCCGCCGGAGAGCTGAACCTCCTTGGACGGATCCAGATTTCCCGGAGAAATTCTGCCGTTTCTTTTGCGAATGTCCGTATATGAGACGATGCAGAACTCCTGGTCATAAATATCACGGTGAAGAACATTTGACCAGGACGACTCATATGAGGCAAAGCCAAAATCCACAAGATTGCTGGAAATTACATCGTAAACACCGGAGGAGTCAAGAATCTGAACAGACATCTTTACCTGGGGATGCTGCTGCATAATCAGCGACACCAGCGGCTCAAGAAAATCATAATAAACACTTTCCGGGCACGCCAGACGGAGCATGTGCTGAGAATGGGTTTTAATCAGCTCGGCCTCTTCAAACAGATTACGCCACCGCATTGCCAGATTAACAAACGACTGGCCCTGCCGGGTGAGCTCAACCTCACGGGTCCCCTTTGAACGGACGAACAGCTCATAGCCCAGCTCTTCCTCCAGCTTTTTAATGCGCGTGCTGACGACTGACTGGGAAAGGTAGAGGTTTTCCGCCGCTTTTGTTATATTCCGCGAGCTTACAACCTCAAGAAATATGTCTATATCCTTGTTTTGCAAAGTCCATCACCTGACTCATGGAGCATAATATAGCTATTTAGTGTATGAAAGTAAAATATAATTCGCCAATAAATTATCTGATTTTTTGATAATTTGTTTTTATTCTACAAAAAAATCGCAAAATGTCAATTACATTTGACAGTTTTGACGAAACCTTGCCTGAACACAGCAAAAAGCAACGGCGTTTATGCGCTGTTGCTTATTACATACCATTTGCCGGGATGAGAGCTGGAATCAATGTTGCGGTTCCATTCATAATATAGATAAGCTGTGCGGCCCCGGATTACCACGCGCCAGACCTCTCCCAGACCGCCGTGATCAAGGTAGGTCCGTGGATTGTGGTCAAGCACACGGTCAATTTCAAACTTTTCCCCGTCAAAATACAGCGCCTGGGGCCGCATCCTCCCATCCTCGTCAACCCGGATTATGGTTTTAACATATTTTTTCATGGCATTACAGTACTCTGCCGATGATTTCAAACTCCGCATCAGGGCTTACTGCTATGGGAGAATACTTTTTGTTATATGATATTAAAACCGGCTGCAGCCTTACAGCGCCGTCTATGTCGAAATACCGTTCGTCCCCCTCAGGCGGCGCCTGCTCGGAGTAAACCTTAATATAGCCGTTTCCGTCATACACAAATATTCCGACGTCGCCGGGAGTAAGAGCGCTGCATTTTTTAATAAACACTGTCTGACCGCTGCTGTATATGGGCTCCATGCTGTCTCCGGAAATCTTCAGGGCAAAGTCCGCCCCGGAGGGGACCGCCTCCTTTGGAAATTCAGCGTCTTCAAAGCTCTCGCCGTCAAGAAAAGCTCCGGGCCCGGCAGAGGCGGGCATTATGCTTAGCGGCAGCCTGATAATTCCGCCGGCAGGCGGCTGAGGACGGATTGTATAACGCCCGGAGGCGATAAGATCATCACGGTAGTCGCTCAGCTTTTTCAGACCAGCCTCGTTAAGCTCCTCCAGCGTGCTGCCGGCAAAGTAAAAGCCGGGATTTTTAATCTCGAGGATTTCGCACAGAGCGAAAAGCTGGTAGGCATTGGGAACGGTAACGCCCTGCTCCCACTTGTGATAGCTCCTGAAGCCGAGCTCAACGCCGCGGGCGGCAAGACGGGCACTCATTTCCTTGAGAGTATAGCCCTTAGCCACGCGGGCTGAAGCGAGACGGCGGCCAAAGTCATTATTTTGTTTGCTTAAGGCGGCGTTATATTTCATGAGCGTATCTCCGATGGACATGTTTGCCCACAGTATAACGCGCAAATTTTGATGTGTCAAGCATAGTTCGCCTAATCATGCGCATAAAATATGATAATACACGCACAATTAGGCGAACGGTTAATTGCTTATTCGTATGCCACGCCGTAAAATGTACCCGGGTCGACAGGCACATCAGAAAGAATAAATTTTTCACCCGCCGGTGAGGGCGCGTAATAAACCGCTGAGCTGCAGCCAAGCAGGCAGGCGGCAGCAGAGGCGGTTTTTCCGCAGTCAGGTGAGATTATTTCGCTGATTATTAATACATCTCCGTCCCTTTGGGCGCAGAAAATCCCGCCGTGGGACTTATATAGGCCGCCACCATATTCACAGCACAGTGACTCCAAAAGCATTGCTGCCCCGGCAGAGAGCTTTAGATGGGGCCTTGAGGCAAGATAAGCCTCCCGCAGCGAGTTATATTCCTCCGCACTGACGGGCTGAATGCCGTCTTCTGAGCGGGCGGCGGTTATCTCAAGCTGGGAGCGGCATATAACATTTTTCATGCCGCAGATTTTGCCGTAAAATTCATACAGCCCTTCATCCGCCGGAAGGGTTGCCACGATTTCAGCACCGTCAGCCTTGGCCGTTTCATATGCAAAGCGGGAAATCTCAGCACCGAAGCCCCGGCCCCGCATGCCGGCCTTAACGGCGACGGCGTAAATATATGCGCATTTTTTTTCGCCTCCGGGGCCGGAGACAATGCTCAGACCGTTTATTATGCACGCCATGGCTGAAACAGTGCCCTCATACTCCAAAACAACGCAATCGGCAAAGCCGGTTTCTGAGGCGATTTTGAAAAATGAAGCAATATATCCGGGCTTGTCTCCGAATACATCATGCCACAGAGCGCAAAGGGCTGGAATATCGGATTCGTTAAAGCGTCTGCAAAGCTTCATTATTATACACGTGGCATTATGGCCGTGAATTTCTTCAGAAGATATTCCGGCTTATATGACTGTTTTGAACGCCGCAGAGACTCCAGCCCCATGTCATCCTCACGGTTTATATATGTGAGGGCCGGGTGAGTCTCCAGCAGCTGACGGCAAAACTCACGGCAGACCATTGTATATCCGCCGTTGATCTCAGGGAAGGCCTTTTCAAAGTGAACGTCAAAGCAATCTGAGGAAATCATTTCTCCAACGGTAAAACCCACAAGGCGGTCTTCGATATAAAGAGCACCGCCCTCGAGACCCAGAGACTCATAAGCGGCAAAGGCCCTGACAATCGCGTCGTGCTCATAGACAATGGACCTGTCGAGCCGGTCGTCATTCTGCTCAATCCAGTGCTCGAGCATGTCAAGACAGGCGGGGATCGTGTCACGGGTTATGGGCCGAAAACTCCAGGAGGGATTTTCCGCCTCAAAGCGGTTGCAGTGATTTTTCTTTTGATGAAGAGCCTTGCCGGAGAATGTGGCAAGTTTTTCTGCAAGATATATATAGTCTGACTGAGCCTCGTTATATTCATAAATAAATTTGGAGGGATAAAGGCGCATAAGCTCGTGGACGTTTTCCTCCTCAACGCCGAAAAGAACAAGAGGATAGCTCACCTGCGCGCAGTATTCAATCAGCGCGTCGATGGAAGTCTTTAGATCCCCGGAGCCAACCGGGAAGGCAAAGGACGGGTGGTCGTGATTGCGAAGCCGTGTTATAACTCTGCCGGAGTACTCCGTATAGAGCTGGCGGTAATGCTTATTCCAAATATATATATTGCCGAAGTTAAAGTCAGCACTGCGGGAATTCTGCTGAAGCACACAGCGGTCTATTATTGGCTTGTCATTAATGGTTACAGGGCTGAATTCAAGCATCTGAAGAGCGAAGCTCCTTCCTGATTACGGTAAAATCAACAAAGGCATCCGGGCGCTTTGTCTCGTCACGCAGAAGCGCGGACGGATGATATGTTGCAATAAATTTGCGATTATTTTTATAGAATATTTTGCCATGATCGGCGGTTATGCGAAACTCGCTGTCAATAAGGAACTGAGCTGCAATGCGGCCAAGGCAGACAATGATTTTCGGATTAACCAGTTCAATCTGCCTCATAAGCCAGCCGGAGCAGGCTGTCTCCTCCTCGGGCCTTGGGTCACGGTTGCGGGGCGGGCGGCACTTTACGATGTTGGCGATATATACCCTTGACCGGTCAAGCCCGATGAGCTCGAGCATCACGTCCAGCAGCTGGCCGGCAGGCCCGACAAAGGGCTCACCGCGCAGATCCTCCTGCTCGCCGGGCCCTTCGCCGATGAACATTATGTCCGCCGACTCGTTTCCCACGCCGAAAACAAGATTGTTTCTCGTCTCGCTCAGCGAGCAGAGAGTGCAGCCGGCGCAGTCGGAGCGAAGCTGTTCAAACGAATCCATAATATTTATTCCTCCGTTGCCGCGGCGATTGACAAAAGTATGCCGCGCTCATTATTGGCGGGGTAGTCTATTACATAATCAACAAGAAAATCCAGCATTGCGCCGATCTGCTTTCCGTCGAGGCCAAGGTTCATAAGGTCAGCCCCGTTTACTGCCAGATACTTAACTGAGAAGCATTCTCCGCTTTTAAGAACGGACGCCAGCGCCTCCATATGCCCTGTTGAATAAAGCGCGTCCCAGCACAGGGCTGCGCACTCAACCGCCTCAACGCCATATGACCGCAAAAGCAGCTTATATTCCTTTGCCGTTGAGGGAGCGGGACCTTTAAGCATATCGCAGGCGGCGGAGCAGGAACGGACGGAGCGGGTGTCTGACCGGAGAGAGCGCAGGAAATCACCGGCGGAAGCAATGCAGTCATCCCCGAGCAAAACAGCGCACAGCGCGGCGCGGCGGGGGACGGACTTCTTGGGCATACGGGCAATGGCGCGCAGACCATTGTCACGGCTGAGACGCTTTTTCAGATACCGGTCAAGCAGGCCGGCGTCTATTAGGGTATACAGCTGCCAGGGCTCATCGGTCAAAATTATTCTGTCAAGCTCCCCGGCAACACGCTCCGGAGAGAGCGAGGCGGCAAGAGAGGCGTTTTTATATATGGCGTCCATCGTCTCCTGCTCAATCATAAAGCCGAGACGGGAGGAAAAGCGAAAGGCACGGAGCATCCTGAGAGCGTCTTCATTAAAACGCACATCCGGTCTGCCAACGGCACGGATTATTCCGTCCTTAAGGTCCTGAGCGCCGTGGAACGGGTCAAAAAACGCCCCGTCAGCCGTAATGGCCATGGCGTTTATGGTAAAATCACGGCGGCCTAGGTCACCCATCAGGTCACCAATAAAAGTAACGGTGGAGGGGTGACGGTGATCACTATAGCCTCCCTCGGTGCGAAACGTCGTTACCTCAGCGAGCTTTTTGCCGATTTTAACCGTAACGGTCCCGTGCTTAAGGCCGGTCGGAATTGAACCGGGGAAAAGCTCCATAATCTCTTCAGGCAGAGCGCTGGTTGCAATGTCCCAGTCATTGGGGAGAACGCCGAGAATTGAATCGCGCACGCAACCGCCGACAAGGCAGGCCGTATACCCCCGTGATGAGAGGGTTTTTAATATGGTTTTTACATATTTCGGCGGAGCAACCTGAGCCATTTATGCCTCCTGAAAAATCTTGCAATGAATGAACGGCGGTATTATAATACTAAAGTCCCTGAAAATATTTTATCATTTTGCGGGACCTCTGGCAATATATTTTATGGAGATGCGCTATGGCTGAATTTGAAAATTACATGTCTCCCGGCAGAAGGGGTCATCTTATCGGAATAGGCGGAGTTTCAATGTCGTCACTGGCGGAGGTGCTCGTCAACATGGGCATCATCGTAACCGGTTCAGACATGAACGAGAGCCAGAACGTTCAGCAGCTGCGTGAGCGGGGAATAAAAATCATTTTGGGTCACCATGCCGAAAATATTACCGACGATATTGACTTCGTCGTGAGGACAGCGGCGGTTCATGATGATAACCCGGAGATTGTAGCGGCCAGGGAAAAGGGGATTCCCGTTTTCGAAAGGACGCAGGCCTGGGGCGCAATCTCAAAGGACTATGACAACGCCCTCTGCATTTCCGGCACCCACGGCAAAACAACAACGACATCCATGTGCACCCATATCCTTATGGCGGCTGACAGGGACCCGACCGTTATGATCGGCGGGACACTCCCGCTGCTGACCAACACCGGATACAGAATAGGCAACGGGAACACAATCGTGATGGAGGCTTGTGAGTATTATAATTCCTTCCTGGCCTTTTACCCGACTGTTGCGGTTATACTTAATATCGAGGCCGACCATCTTGACTTTTTCAAGGACCTTGAGGACGTTAAAAAATCCTTCAGAGCCTTTGCGGAGAGAACGCCGGCGGAGGGTGGATGCGTCGTTGCCAACCATGACGACAAAAACACGATGGATACAATCTCCGGCATTAACCGGAAGATTATTACCTTCGGCTTGAGCAGTGAGGCGGATGTTCACGCTGAAAACATAAGATTCAGCGGGGCAAATTCCAGCTTTGACATATACTATAAGGACCGACTGTTTACAGACGTCACGTTGCATGTCCCCGGAATACACAATGTTAAAAACGCCCTGGCGGCAACCGCGGCGATGATAAGCCTGGGAATCAAGCCATACGCCGTTAAATACGGTCTTGCAGGCTTTAACGGAGCGGGAAGACGTTTCGAGCTGAAGGGCCGCTACCACAGCGCCGACATATATGACGACTATGCCCACCATCCCGGCGAGCTCAAGGCGCTGCTGGACACAGTGGAAAAGCTCGACTATGAGCGGGTCATAATCGTTTTCCAGCCCCACACATATTCAAGAACCGCCGCTTTGTTTGATGATTTTGTTGAGCAGCTTTCCCGGCCTGACGTTCTGCTTCTGGCGGAGATATATGCGGCGCGGGAGCAGAACACAATCGGCATTTCGTCAGCCAACCTGGCGGCACAGATTCCGGGCGCCAGCTTTTATAAGGACTTTGCCCAGCTGGAGAGAGCGCTGCGGAATATGGCGCGCCCCGGCGATATTATAGTAACCGTCGGAGCGGGAGATGTTTATAAAATAGGCGAGGATATAGTTAAAGGCAGCGGGCAGTAAGCTGCCGGCCGCCTTTTAACCTGAAATCTCTTCTGAGTATATCGCCCAGGCAATGTCTGAGACACTGCCATATTTGTCTGAGCCATAGTTTGAAAGAACAATTACGGCGAGACTGTGCTCCGGGTCAATAATCATATGAGCCCCGGAATAGCCGGTACTGCCGCCGGTGCTGAGAACACTTCCGTCCGTTATATTCCACATATAGCCGACGGAGTTTTCTACGTTTACCTCCCGCATCGGAGCAACCGCCGCCGCAAGATATCCTGACCTGCTGCCAAGGAATACGCGGGCGTATTTGACCATATCATCAACCGACGAGGAAAGCCCGTATGCCGCAATATACGCGTCATCGGTCTTCCACAGTCCTTCAGGCACATATGTGTCCTCAAGGCCAAACTCATCAATTGCGAAGCTTTCCAGCAGCTCAACATAGCTCTGCTGATATATATCGGCGAGAATCATTCCCAGAACAGACGCGCCAAAGTCTGAATCCGAATAGAAGTAGGGCGGCTGCATGTTAAGGCGGAAGTCGTTCATCGCATAGATCACATCGGAAGCATCAAAGCCGGTGTAAGTGTTAGTCTTGACAGACGATGCAATCGAATTGAGCGCCGTGGGCACATAGTCCCCATAGGCGGAGGTGTTGGTCACAAGCTCACTGACAGATGGTGAATATGACCCGGCCGCAATGCCGATATAGTCACGGGCGGTGCTGCCAAGAGAAAGCTTTTCCTCCGTAACCGCACGGGCCGCGATTAATCCGGTAAAGCTCTTTGTTATGCCTGCAATGTTATATTGCCCGTCCGGCACGTCAATTGCCTTCCCGTCATGGCCGACGGCGTAAATTTCCTCATCGTCTCCGCGGATAACAGCAACGGTCACCTTCGCGTTTGGCTTGTTGCGGGTATACTGCTCAAGCATGGCCGACGCACCGGAGACGGGCGGGACGGAGGTCGTGAAATAAACCAGCGCCATAAGAGAAAGAACAAGCACTATTGATGTAATTGTAATCAGCTTTCTTTTCATGGACATTATTATATCATACTTTTTGCAAACTATAAAGAACGATGTTAAGGTTATTTAAACATGGACAGCAAAACCACAGCAATTAACACAATAAAAAAGCTTTTAGCGGTAATTGCGCTGCCTGTCGCGGCGGTTTATTCCGAACTTCTGTTCAGGTCACTTGCCGGACTTAACGGCTCGGGCTCCCTTTCCGTGCCCGGGCTGCTGATATCTTTGACCTTCGGGTTTATCCTTTCATATATATGCGTCCTGGCCGGCGGACGAACGGGGAAAATTCTTTGCGCTGTGTTTATTGAGCTCATTGCCGTCTGGACCTGCATAACATTTTTTATGGGCGACACATACAGGTCTTATATGAGCCCCGACATGATCTTCGGCAACGCGGGCAATGCCGTGGGAGAGTTCGGAGATGTTATTATAAACGCCATAACCTCCGGCCTTGGGACAATATTGCTTTTCCACATTCCGTTTATTCTTTTTCTTATCCTGCTGCGCTTTGCCGACTTTGGCAAAGACGCAAGGCTTGTTAACGCCGTCGTTGCGGCGGGGCTTGCGATTATATGCGCTGTCCCGGGATACTTGAAGTGCTCATGGCCCGCGTCATATGACTCCGCGGTAAGGAAAACGGGAATTATTCCGGCCCTTGAAATGAGTATAAAAAATCTTCTCCAGACTTCAGGTACAGGCTCGTCCCACACCTTCAGCTCCGCATCTTCAAGCGCGGCTGCTTCAGCGGAGCAGAGCACGACGGATGAAAAGGAGCAGGAAAAGGCGCCTGAATATAATATGCTCGACCTGACCTTCCCCGAAACGGACAATGAGGACATCCTTGCGCTCAACAGCTATGTTTCCGGCCTCACCCCGACCGAAAAGAATGAATACACCGGCATGTTTGAGGGGAAAAACCTGATTTTCATCACCGCTGAATCCTTTACCCGTGAGGTTATAGACGAGGAGCACACCCCAACACTGTACCGCATGGCGCAGAGCGGGATTGTCCTCGATGATTTTTACCAGCCGTTCTGGGGCGGAAGCACAACAACGGGTGAATACTCGCTGATGACCGGCCTTATTCCCACCGAGCAGAACGCCATGCAAAAGACGACCAATAATAATATGTACATGACCATATTCAACAGTCTTCTGCGCCAGGGCTACACGGGGCACGCTTATCACGACGGAACGTCTGAATATTACCACCGTGACAGAACCCACACGAACCTGGGCTTCGAGGACTTCACGGCAATCGGAAACGGGATGGAAAAGGCTGTTGAATATAATAAATACGCCAACAGCGATGTGGACATGATGAAATTTTCCGTTCCGCAGTATGAAAACGATGAGCCCTTTGAGGTTTATTACATGACCATTAGCGGCCACGGAACCTATAGCTTTGAATCCAACCCCATAGACTCCAAGAACAAGGAAGCTGTCTCGGACATGACGCAATATACCAAGACGGTGCGGGCGTATATGGCCGGAAACCTGGAGTTTGAATATTCGCTGGAATATCTGCTTGAAGAGCTTGAGAAGGCGGGGACACTGGAAAACACGGTTATCGTCATTGGCTCTGACCATTACCCGTATCCTCTTGAGGAGAGCTACGCGTGGGGCTCCAGCGAGGCAGACATAGTTTCACTTTATGGCTACAGCCCGGAAACGCAGCCACAGCGTGACCACAATATTGCAATAATCTGGTCACCGTGCCTGGAGAGCGAGGAACAGATCGTCGTCTCGGAGCCAACATATAGCATAGACATTACGCCTACGCTTCTGAATCTGTTCGGCATTGAATATGATTCAAGATTGCTGCCTGGCAGGGATGTGCTCTCAGACTCAGACGCTCTTGTCATTTGGGAGGATGCCTCCTGGCTGACGGCGAAGGGATATTATGACACAACGTCCGAAAGCTTTACGCCAACAGATGGCGCCGGCGCGGCGGATGACGAGTATATCAGCATGGTTAACAGCATTGTTTCAGACAAAATGGCCTTTTCAGCCAAGGCGCTCAGCACGGACTATTACGGATATCTTTTCGGGGAAAAAACTAAAGACTAAAGACGGAGGACAGAAAAATGCTTTCATCACAGGCACTTGACAGGGGAACAAACAAAAGCGCTATAAGAGACCTGTTTGAATATGGGCTTATGAGGGCGAAGGAGATTGGCAAGGAGAATGTTTATGACTTCTCGCTGGGAAATCCCTCGGTACCTTCACCTAAAATAGTTAACGAAACACTGGTTGACATAATCAATAATGAAGACAGCCTTTCAACCCATGGCTATACACCGGCGCCCGGCGACCCGATAGCCAGGGAGCAGATTGCTCAGGAGCTTAACAAACGCTTTGGCTGCAATATATCCGCAAAGAACATATTTTTCACCTGTGGCGCCGCCCCTGCGCTGACGGCTTCAATCAGGGCGCTGGCTGTTCCGGATGCGGAGGTCCTCATTCTGGCTCCGTTTTTCCCGGAGTATCTTGTTTATGCTGAGGGCGGCGGAGCAAAAGGCGTTGTTGTTCCGGCAAACAGAAGCGACTTTGGCATCCACTGCGACGAGATTGAAAAGTACATTACCTCCAATACAAGGGCGATAATAATAAATTCACCCAATAATCCCTCGGGCGTAATTTATAAGGAAGAGCAGCTGAAGGAGCTTGCGGAGCTGCTGGAGAGAAAGAGCGCTGAATATGGCGAGCCGATTTATATAATCGCCGACGAGCCATATCGTGAGCTGGTTTATGACGGGAAGAAGCTGCCGTTTATTCCCAACATATATAAAAACACAATCGTGACATATTCGTTCTCCAAGTCCCTTTCAATTCCGGGGGAGAGAATAGGCTATGTTATGGTTGGCGACGATGTTGAAGACAGCGCCTCACTTCTTGCGGCTGTCGCAGGAGCATCACGGTGCCTGGGACATGTTTGCGCCCCGTCCGTGTGGCAAAAGGTCGTTGGCCGCTGTGCAGAGGCAAGGCCCGACATCGAGGCATATGACAGAAACAGGCAGCTGCTGTATAATTCCCTTACGGAATACGGATACGAGTGCGTATATCCGGAGGGAGCGTTCTATCTGCTTGTAAGGGCTCCGGGAGACGATGCGGCCGCCTTCTCCGCCCGGGCAAAGAAAAAGGACATATTAATCGTCCCATGTGACAGCTTCGGCTGCCCGGACTATCTGCGAATAAGCACCTGCGTTGCTCCGGAGACAGTTAAAGGGAGCCTGCCCGGCTTTAAGGCGCTTATTGAAGACTGGAAAAGGGAAAACAGCTGATGCTTGGGGTAATTGTTAACACGGTTGCCGTCCTTATCGGCAGCACCATAGGCCTTTTGTGCAGGAAGGGGATTCCCGAGCGCTTTTCTGATGCGATTATGAAGGGCATAGCCCTGTGCACGCTGTATATTGGAATAAGCGGTTCACTAAAGGGCGAGAACACAATTGTATGCATAATTTCAATTGTAATCGGCGCAGCAATAGGAACGGCTCTTGACATTGACCGGTTCTTCAATTCCATTGGAGACAAAATTCAGGACCGGCTCAGCGCAAAGGGGGAGTCCAGCAGCGTTTCAATGGCGTTTGTAACCGCAAGCCTGCTGTTCTGCGTCGGGTCAATGACAATTGTCGGCTCCCTGAACGCGGGACTGCTGGGAGACAACGAGATGCTGTTCACCAAATCCGTTTTGGATTTTGTTTCCTCAATTATGTTAACCGCTTCCCTTGGGATAGGCGTTATGTTTGCGGCGGCGTTTGTGCTTGTCTTTCAGGGAGCGATTGTGCTGCTTTCAGGCCTGCTTGCACCGGTTCTGACAACCGCGGCGATTAACGAGATTATATGCGCGGGCTCTCTGCTTATAATCGCCCTGGGCCTTAACATGCTGGGGGTTACCAAGCTGAAGGTTGCAAACTACCTTCCGGCGATTATTTTCCCACCGGTTATACTGTGGATTATATCATTATTCTGATTTGAAAATGAATAAATTCAATTTAAAGTGAATAATATCCAATAAAATACGGCATAAAATGAAAATTTATGCAAAATGACTGAAAAATTCAGATTGACAACCGGCCAATACGGTGTTAGTATGCATGTGTCCTGAAGAAGGGCAATGAACTGATTATTATTTTAAGGAGAATATATAAATGGATAAGTCCAAAATCAAAAAGATAGTTCTGGCATATTCAGGCGGCCTTGATACCTCCATCATTATCCCTTGGCTCAAGGAAAACTATGAGGGCTGCGAGGTTATCGCCGTAGCCGGCAACGTGGGACAGGGTGACGAGCTGGAGGGCCTTGAGGAAAAGGCAATTAAGACCGGCGCCTCCAAGCTTTATGTTCTTGACCTGGCTGACGAATATGTTGAAGATTATATTATCCCGACCATGAAGGCCGGCGCTGTCTATGAAGATTATCTTCTCGGAACCAGCCACGCCCGCCCCTGCATCGCCAAGGGCCTTGTTGAAATTGCCAAAAAAGAAGGCGCAGACGCGATTTGCCATGGCTGCACCGGCAAGGGCAACGATCAGGTCCGCTTTGAGCTGGCAGTTAAGCATTTTGCCCCCGACATGCCCATAATCGCCCCGTGGAGAGTCTGGGACATCAAGTCCCGTGACGAGGAGATCGACTATGCCGAGGCACACAATGTTCCCCTCAAGATCAACCGTGAGACGAACTATTCCAAGGACAAGAACATTTGGCACATCTCCCACGAGGGTCTTGACCTTGAGGATACCGGCAACGAGCCTCAGTATGAAAAGAAGGGCTTCCTGGAGCTTGGAGTCTCACCCATCGATGCTCCTGACGAGCCCACATATGTCACCATCGACTTTGAAAAGGGCGTTCCCGTTGCGGTAGACGGGGAGAAGATGTCAGCAAAGAATATTCTGCTCAAGCTCAACGAGCTGGGCGGCAAGAACGGCATCGGCATCATCGACATAGTAGAAAACCGCCTTGTCGGCATGAAGTGCCGCGGTGTATATGAAACACCGGGTGGAACAATCCTCTATAAGGCCCATGAAACTCTTGAGCAGCTTTGCCTCGATAAGCTTACAATGCACGAGAAGCAGAAGCTCAGCATCGACTTTGCAGAGCTGGTTTATAACGGCCAGTGGTTCACACCGTTGCGCGAGGCTCTCTCCGCATTCGTAGACAAGACGCAGGAGACGGTTACCGGCACTGTAAAGCTCAAGCTCTATAAGGGCAACATCATCAAGGCCGGCTCCTGGAGCCCATATTCCCTTTACAGCGAGGAAATCGCAACCTTCGGCGAGAGCGATTACAATCAGGCTGATTCTGCAGGCTTCATCAACCTTTATGGTCTGCCCATTAAGGTTAAGGCGCTTGTAGACGCGAAAAACAGCTGACAGCAGCCGGGTAACAAAACCAATAAAACCCAGTAATAAATGAGCTTTGGAGGAATCCGAAGCTCATTTTTATGTCCTTGAATTTATATAATCTTTATTATTTAGCTAAATTTACATTAAACTAATTATACAAACAAAAATATAGTATTAAAATTACAATAATAAAAATAAGTAAATAAATTTATAAAATTAAAATTTATTATATAATAATACGAAAATAAGATTACCTTTAATAATTTAATATTACGATAATAAACAAACAATATTAAAACTAACTAATTATGTAAATATAATTATACTAAAATCGCAACGCTACGATGCGTGTCCGCAGCTGCGGACACTAATTCACACTCTCTTAACACACATGCCCTTGACATAGATGCCTTAAAAGTGTTAAATTATAGCGCAGTCTGAAAAGACAATAGGATTAAACCGCCGGTGTGGTGGAATGGTAGACACAAGGGACTTAAAATCCCTCGCTGGCAACAGTGTACCGGTTCGAGTCCGGTCACCGGCACCAATTTTTCGGAGCAATTATTAATGGGAACAGTTAAAAAGACTGTCTGGCTCATGAGCATGGCAATCCTTGTGCTTGCATTGTATGCAATTCTGATTGCGCGGCTTAATGTGAGTCAGACAGATGTTATATTCGGCGATTCTGACAGTGTGTATGTTGGCAACGAGCTTGCGTCCTATTCAGACCCTGACGCGGTTGTTGACACGGTTGATGACGATGGCTATGACTGGCCTGACATAGACATTACTCTTGCCCAATATGCCCTGGTTAACACTAAGAACCTTCTTTCCTCGGCCTATGAGCCGGACCTGGCTCTTCAGGAGGATGGGGAGACATACGAGCCCATCCACGGGACGAGGTACCAGGCCTTCGCCGCTCTGGGCAAGCCTTATCTTGACCAGATGCTGACTGACATGGAGGAGCTTGGGTTCACGCCATATATCGCCAGTTCATACAGAACTTATTCATACCAAAGCCAGCTCTTCAACACCAAGGCCTTCGGAATATTTATGGAAATGGGCTATACCAACGCCGACTATGATGAATACTTCGAGGACACCGAGTCTGAGGTATATCTGGCGTATCAGAAGGCGGCAGAAAAGGCCCAGAGCTACACCGCGCCTGCCGGCGCCAGCGAACACCAGCTTGGCCTGGCTGTAGACATATGGGATATGCCGCGTCAGTCTCTCGGCTCATATTCATATCTTGATGAGGACTTCAGAAACTGGCTGGAGGAGAACGCCTGGCAATATGGCTTCATCCAGCGCTACCCGACGAAGAAGCTTCTTCGCACCGGCTGGGACGAGCCCTGGCACTACCGCTACGTTGGCGTTGAGGTTGCAAAATTTATCAAGGAAACAGGCATGTGCTACGAGGAATTCTATGTGCACTATATGCCTGACGCAGATGTTTGATGGCAATGTGCCATAAAACATCTGAACACAACCAAAGGCTCCGGATTTTCCCGGAGCCTTTGACATTGTGCCGCGGCTTGCTTATTCCCACAAAATATGGTATTATATAACATTGCAAAATTACTGAGAGGATACGAAATTATATGGCATCAAAAGCCGATCGTGCCTATGGCAACGAGAGCATTACACAACTTAAGGATGAAGAGCGCGTAAGAAAACGCCCGGGAGTTATTTTCGGCTCTGACGGGCTTGACGGCTGCGAGCACGCCGCCTTTGAAATTATATCAAACTCCATCGACGAGGCCCGTGAGGGTCACGGAACCGTCATTACACTGACATATTATGAAGACAAATCAATCGAGGTCGAGGACTTCGGCCGCGGCTGCCCCCTTGACTGGAATGAGAAGGAGCAGCGCTATAACTGGGAGCTGGTCTTCTGCGAGCTTTACGCGGGAGGAAAATATAACAACGCCAACGGCGGAGACTATGAATATTCTCTCGGTCTCAACGGTCTGGGCGCCTGCGCCACGCAATATGCCAGCGAGTATATGGACGTTACTGTCTGGCGCGACAATAACAAATACTCTCTCCACTTTGAAAAGGGCCGTGTAACCGGCCAGCCGGGCAAGGAACTGGTTGTTGAACCTGCAGACCGGAAGAAAACCGGCAGCACAATAAGATGGCGGCCTGACATGGAGGTATTCACGGACATTAATATTCCCCGTGAATACTTCGAGGACATGATGCACAAGCAGGCGGTTGTAAACGCCGGAATTACCTTCAGACTCAGAATTGAGGAGAACGGGAAATTCACAACCACTGAATATCTTTACCCTGACGGAATTACAGACTATGTCAAGGAAATCGCCGGGGAGGACGCGCTCACACTCCCGGAGTTTATTTCCGCCGAGCGCACCGGCCGTGACAGAGAGGACCTGCCGGACTATAAGCTGAAAATTTCGGCCTGCTTCTGCTTTTCAAACAAGAAGCAGCTTGTTGAATATTACCATAACTCCTCCTTCCTTGAAAACGGAGGCTCACCGGACAAGGCGGCTAAGAACGCCTTTGTTTACGCAATTGACGCTTATATAAAGCAGCAGAACAAATATACAAAAAACGAGGACGCAATCAAATGGCAGGACGTGTGGGACTGCCTGATCCTTGTCACAAACTGCTTTTCAACCCAGACCTCATATGAAAACCAGACGAAGAAGTCCGTAACCAACAGATTTATTCAAACCGCAATGTCTGACTTCTTCAAAAGCAGACTTGAGGTTTACTTCATCGAAAACAAGCCCGAGGCTGACCGGATTGCCGACCAGGTGCTGATTAACAAGCGCAGCCGTGAGGGCGCCGAGAAGGCCCGCCAGGGCATGAAGAAAAAGCTCACCGAGAAGATAGACATCTCCAACCGCGTCCAGAAGTTTATTGATTGCCGCTCAAAGGACCCTGACCGCCGCGAGATTTATATCGTTGAGGGTGACTCGGCCGCGGGCGCCTGCCGCCAGAGCAGAGACGCTGAATTCCAGGGCGTTATGCCTGTGCGAGGCAAGATATTAAACTGCCTCAAGGCTGACTATGTGAGAATATTCAAAAGCGAAATCATAACCGACCTTTTAAAGGTCCTTGGCTGCGGCGTCGAGGTCACAGACAGGCATCAGAAGGATCTGAGCGGCTTTTCCCTTGAGAGCCTGCGCTGGAACAAGGTCATAATCTGCACCGATGCTGATGTTGACGGGTTCCAGATAAGAACACTTATTTTAACAATGCTTTACCGCCTTGTGCCGACGCTTATCAGAGAGGGCTATGTATACATCGCCGAGTCACCGCTTTATGAAATCGAGTGTGGCGAGAAGACATATTTTGCCTATTCCGACCGGGAAAAGGCGGAAATTATGGAGACCATCGGCAACAAGAAATGCACCATCAACCGCAGCAAGGGTCTTGGTGAAAATGACCCCGACATGATGTGGATGACCACCATGAATCCGGAAACCCGCCGCCTTATTAAGGTCCTGCCTGAGGACGCGGAGGAAATGAGCCGGGTGTTTGAGCTCCTGCTAGGGGACAATCTTGACGGGCGTAAGCAGCATATAGCCGACTTTGGCTACCGGTATCTCGACATGGCGGATATCTCCTGAGGTGTTATATGGCTAAGAAAAAGATTGAAAAAGAAAAGAAAAATTATAATAATCCAAACGTAATAGGCCTGCACTCGGAGACCGTCGAGCAGGGAATTACCGAAACGCTGGAAACGAACTATATGCCATATGCCATGAGCGTAATCGTTTCCCGAGCAATTCCGGAGATAGACGGGTTTAAGCCCTCCCACAGGAAGCTGCTGTACACAATGTATAAGATGGGCCTTTTGAACGGGCAGAGACAGAAGAGCGCCAACATCGTCGGCCGGACGATGCAGCTCAACCCTCACGGCGACGCCGCAATATATGACACGATGGTCCGCCTTTCCGCCGGCCATGAGGCTCTGCTCATGCCCTTTGTTGACTCAAAGGGAAACTTTGGCAAGGTATATTCCAGAGACATGGCCTATGCCGCCTCCCGTTACACAGAGGCCCGCCTTATGCCAATCTGCGCCGAGGTGTTCAGAGACATAGACAAGGACACCGTTGACTTTACTGACAGCTATGACGGAACCCAGAAGGAGCCTGTCCTGCTGCCGACGGCCTTCCCCAACATCCTTGTTTCTGCAAATTCCGGCATAGCGGTTGGCATGGCCAGCCAGATTTGCGGCTTTAACCTCAACGAGGTGTGCGAGACAACAATCAATTACCTGCGTGACCCGGAATGCGACCTGATGGCCACAATGCCGGCGCCTGACTTCCCCACGGGAGGAGAAATTGTCTATGACCGCGCTGAGATGGAGGGCATATACAACACCGGCCGGGGCAGCTTCAAGGTGCGGTCCCGCTGGCGCTATGACAAGGACGAAAATATAATCGAGGTATATGAAATCCCATATACCACAACCACTGACATTATAATCGACAAAATCGCCGAGCTTATAAAGGCCGGAAAAATCCGCGAAATAAACGACATGCGTGATGAAACCGACCTGGGCGGATTGCGTCTGGCAATTGACCTTAAGCGGGGAGCCGACCCTGAAAAGGTCATGCAGAAGCTGTTTAAAATGACTACCCTGCAGGACGTTTTTCCCTGCAACTTCAACATCCTTGTTGCCGGCTACCCGAGGGTCATGGGCATCCGTGAGATTCTCGACGAGTGGACGGGCTGGCGAATGGAGTCCATCCGCCGTATGGTTTATTTCGACCTGCAAAAGAAGCAGGAAAAACTCCACCTGCTCCAGGGTCTCGAGCAGATCCTTCTGGACATAGACAAGGCAATTGAAATAATCCGGAACACCGAGCTGGAGGCGGACGTTGTCCCCAATCTGATGATGGGCTTCGGAATCGACCAGGTCCAGGCGGAGTATGTGGCGGAGATTAAGCTGCGCAATATAAACCGCGAATATATACTCAAGCGCACGGCTGAAACGGCTGATCTTGAAAAGGAAATTGAAGATCTTAACGACGTCCTTAACAGCCGCCGCCGCATTAAGAGCATTATAATCGATGACCTTAAGCGCATAAACAAAAAGTATGTCACTCCACGCAAAACAGGCATGGTGTACTCTCACGAAATATCGGAGCCGGAGCCTGAGGAGAAGACAGCACCGGAGTATCATGTTATGCTGGTTCTCTCCCGTGATGGGTATTTCAAGAAAATCAATGACGCGTCCCTGCGCATGAACAGCGAGCAGAAGTTCAAGGACGAGGACTCCCTTAACGTGATGTTCGAAAGCTATAACAGCCATGATCTCCTTGTGTTTACCGACAAGCAGCAGGTATACAAGGCGAAGGTTGCCGACTTTGAAGACACGAAGGCCTCAGCCCTCGGAACATACTTGCCGGCAAAGCTGCAGCTGGACGATGGCGAGAAGGTTGTTTCAATGGCTGATCCCGGAGATTACCGCGGATCGCTGCTCATGATGTTCGAAAACGGCAAGGCTGCAAGAGTGGCTCTGAGCGCATATGAGACCAAGACCAACCGGAAGAGACTCGTAAACGCCTTCTCCGGGGCGTCGCCGCTTGTCAGCTTAACCGTAATTACCGAGGAACTTGACATGGCCTGCTACTCCAGCGACGAGCGCCTGATGATATTCAACACCTCCATGCTCCAGACCAGGGCCGCCAAGGCCACAGCCGGGGTAAACTGCGTCACTCTCCGGAAAAAGGCCACCCTGGCAAGGGCTGTTCCTCTCAGCGAGGCCGCGTTGGAAAATACCTCAAGATACAGAGCCAGAGCAATCCCGTCCGCCGGCGCCGTAATAAAGGCTGAGGACAAGGGAATGAAACAAATGTCTCTGCTGGACGAAATTCAGTAAAATGAAAAAAACAGTAACGGCTTTAACAACCCTGATAATAAGTGCTGCCGCAGCACTGACTCTTGCGGGCTGCGGCAGCATATATAACAGGGAATATGTTGAAATTAAAGATTATGTAAATCAAAATACATCAACCGATGAAACAGAGACCGTAACTGTTAAAAACATAATCGAGCTGGAGAACTATATACGAAACATGGTCTCCGACGGGGAAGAGAGCGGGCTTATCCGCTTTTCGGAGGAATATAGCGGAGACGCCTCCGAGGACATGGCCAGCGCCTGCTGGAAGGTGAGGACAACTGATGCGCTGTGCGCCTATTGCGTTGACAATATCTCCTATGAGCTCCGAAGCATTGTTGCGGAAAATGAGGCCCAGCTTCATATAACCTACTCCGGAGCGTCAGTTCCGGTGGAAGAGGTTGAAAGATTGCAGTACGCCTCCGAGGCGGACGATGTCCTTAGCCGCGCTATTGGCGAGGGAAAGCAGCGGGTTGCGGTTTTAATCAACATGAGCACCTCCACTGCTGAGGTAATGGAGGCCAAGGCGGACGGTATATATCTTGACAATCCCGCCCTGTGCCCGGTTGAGCCAACGGTAAACGTAAACGTATACAGCGGAAACAATCTCCAGCGCCTCTATGAATTCCGTCTGAATTACGGGGTGAACGAAGAGACTCTGGACAAAATGCGTCAGGAGCTTGAGTCTGTCCGGCCCTTTGACGAAGCTGTTTATGAGCTTGACGATGCCGGAAGGGCTCTTGCGGCAATGGAATATCTTGTTAGCTCCTGCGTCTTTGACACCGAGGGAGACTCGGACTCACTGTATGATGCGCTGGTTACCCGCCGGTCTGACAGCCGTGGCCTTGCCCTGACATATAAGGCCCTGTGCAATGACCTGAATGTTGACTGCGCACTACTCACCGGCCGCTATGGAACAAACGCCCGCACCTGGAACATAATCACGATTGACGGCAACAGCTATCATGTTGACGTGGGCGCATGTATAACAGACGGCCCGGAGACCGGCTTTATGCAGAGCGACGAAAGCATGTGGAGCATGTATCGTTGGGATGTCTCTGCAGCGCCTGAGTGCCACGGACCGTTGACATATTATGAAGCTGTCTCTCAGAGCAGTCAGCCTGTTTATACGGTGACCGGAGAAGAGTCCGGCACATAAAGCTTTGAATACAAAAGAAGGATGTCGCCTTCTTCAAGAACAGTGTTTCCGGTGGGAATGATATTTTTATCAGCCCGCCGGATCATTACTATTACCGAGAAGCGGGAAATATTAAGATCCTTAATCTGCTTGCCAATCCATTTGTGACCCTCTTCAAGAACAGTCTCGCGCAGCTTTATCGTGTCGCTGCCGGAGTAACTCTCGGCACCGATGATGGCAATGTCACCATCCTGAATAACGGTGTCACCCTTGGGTACGACGATATTGCCGATACGCTGGAGCATAATCAGCAGCATACCCGGAGGAAATTTAATGTCTTTAACAGCACGGTTTTCCCAGGGATGCCCTTCGGTAATTTCCAGCTTTACAAATGTAAGGTTCTGAGCGGCCAGATCGTCACGGAAGGTGCGGGCCTTTGAATATTGTTCAACGAATCCGGCGGAAATAATACCTGTTGGAATGGCTACCATGCCAACGCCCAGGAAGGTTATAATAACACCTAAAATCCGCCCTGCCAGCGTTATGGGGTAAATGTCTCCGTAGCCGACAGTGAGCAGCGTTGATGCCGCCCACCACAGACCTGAGAGCGCGTTTCTGAACACCTCCGGCTGCGCATTATGCTCAAGGGAATACATCATTATTGACGATGCCATCATGAGCAGGAAGATTATAAACACCGAGCTGATAAGCTGATTCTTCTTGGCCCGCAGAACGTCGTTTATAATCGAAAGAGAGTCGCTGTAGGCGTTAATCCGGAACAGCCTTAGAATTCTGATGACCCGGAACATCCTGAAAACGACAATTCCCGCCGGAAAGAAAACCGGCAGGTACCAGGGCAGAAAGGACAGCAAATCAATAATTCCCGTGAACGAGAATATATAGCGCGTCATCGCCCATGAGCGGGAGTGGCCGCGGTATAGAAAATCGGCCGTCCATACTCTGGCTGCGTATTCAAGGGTAAAGAATATTACGCATATCGCCTCAAGAACGTTGAAGAGCGTTTCGTATTTATCCGCCCAGTCAAAGGTTTCGATAAAGGCAACGGCTATGCTTAATATAATGAAGAATACGAGCAGCATGTCGAATATGCTGCTCTGTACGTCCGAGTTGTTTCCGACGGATATAATCTCATAAAGGCGGTAGCGCTTAATTTGCCGCTCCGCTTTTTCCTCGTGTGTCATCTCTCTCTAACGCCCTTTGTCGATTCAAAGAACAGAGCCACGGTCCCCGGCCCGATGTGGGCGCCCGTTACCGGCTCATAGTCCACAACAAGAATTTCCTTCGGAGGATTGTTGCGCTTTAACAGCTCCGCAAGATAATTCGCATCGTTCCGGCAGCCCGCGTGGGCAATGCCGACGGTCTGGTTTTCCGGCTCAAAAACGAACTCGTCATATTTTTTTGCCAGGAACTGAAGAGCCTGTTTGCGGCCGCGGACAACGTTATACATAACCAGTTGGCCATCCGAGTTGCCCTTGACAACCGGCTTAATTCCCAAAACGGCGCCAACAACCGCAACAGCTCCGGAAACGCGGCCTGTCCGCTTGAGGAACATGATGTCGTCGACGGTGGCAATCTGGGCGATGCTCCAGCGGTGCTCAAGCAGCCAGTCGGCCGTTTCGTCAAGGCTCATGCCATTGCGGCGGCATTCAAGCGCTCTGAAAACAAGAATACCCTGGCCGAGTGACGCACCTAGAGAGTCGATAAGGCGTACCTTGGCGTTGGGGAACTCATCCTCCAGCATCTGCATGCCTATCTGAGCTGAGTTGAATGACCCGCTGATGCCTGAGGACATGCTGATGTAAATAAATTCCTCGCCCCGCTCCAGATATGGCCGGAAGAAATCGGCGTAAAGCTGCGGAGAAATCTGCGATGTCTTCACAAAAAGACCGTTTCTGATTTTGTCATAATACGGCTCACTGTCAAAGGTCTCTGTGTCGGTGCAGGTAAGCACCTCGTCGCCGATTATATATGAAAAGGCAATAACATCAACGTCGTTTTTCTTTAAATACGGCGTCGGGATATTGGCAGATGTATCTGTAAGTATTTTAAAGGACATAAAAACTCACCACCATTATCATTTAATAAAGATTATCAAACCATGACTGCTTTGTCAAGTTTGCATATTTTGGTAGTTTACAACCGAACAATCCTTGTGCTATAATACCCATCGTGAATAATTATTTTTTATCGGAGGATAAGCTCAATGGAAATAACAAAAACCCGTGACGGCGGAAAACTGACGGTTGCTGTTGCAGGCCGCCTTGACACGACGACCGCACCCCAGCTCGAGTCAAGCCTTAATGAGGATATAGACACAGCTACTGAGCTGGTTTTTGACTTTGCAGACCTGGAATACATTTCTTCCGCAGGTCTCCGCGTTGTCCTCGCTGCTCAGAAGAAGATGAACAAGCAGGGCTCCATGAAGGTTATAAACGTCAAGGACGAAATCATGGAGGTCTTCGATATTACCGGTTTCTCAGACATCCTTACAATAGAATAATCAATCTCGAACTGACCGGAGGTTACAGCTATGGCTGAAAGAACATTCCGGGCGGCAGCCGAAGAGCTTGACAATGCAATAGGCTTTGTCGAAGGCGAGCTGGAGGCGCTTGATTTTCCCATGAAGGGGATGATGGCGATTTCAGTTGCGGTTGAGGAGCTTTTTGTCAACGTGGCGCACTATGCCTACGCGCCGGGGACGGGTGACGTTATCGTCACGGTTGATCCGTTGAAAACCGGTGGGGCGGTATCAGGCGTAAGGATTACCCTTAAGGACCATGGCGTCCCGTTTAATCCGCTGGATAAGCCTGATCCGGACATAACATTATCGGCAGAGGAGCGCCGTATAGGCGGCCTGGGGATTTATATGGTAAAGAAAAGCATGGACAGCGTTTCATACGAATACACTGATTCCTGCAATGTTCTTTCCATAACCAAAAATATTTAAAAACAGCTTTAATCATGAAAAAATGCTATATTTTTTCGGCAGGAAGCTATTACGGACTCAAGGAATTACCCCGCGCGGGCGACATCATTATTGCCGCCGATGCGGGGTTAATTTACTGTCTCCGGGAAGGTCTTTCCCCTGACCTTGTTGTAGGGGATTTCGACTCGTCGAAGCGCCCGGACAACCTTGAAAATGTAATTACCTTGCCGGTTGAAAAAGACGATACTGATACGCTGTATGCCGCTCGCAAGGGACTTGAAATGGGCTGCGCCGAGTTCCACCTCTATGGAGCGGCGGGGGGAGAACGGCCTGACCACACCATGGCCAACCTGCAGGTGCTGCTTTTCCTGGCTGAAAACGGAGCCCGGGGATATATATACGACCGGAGCTGGGTTTACACGGCAATAAAAAACTCCTGCCTTGAAATTAACCGGACCATGGACCTTCAGACAGTGTCCGTTTTCTGCCCGGGAGCTGATGCCCACGGCGTCAACCTGCGGGGCTTTAAGTATCCGCTTAAAAACGGAACACTTACCGCAGACTACCCAATCGGCGTCAGCAACCACATAACAGAAGAAAAAGCAGCCGTTTCCGTTGAGGACGGAATGCTGCTTATTATGTATGAAACATAAAACAAAAAAAGCTTGACTTTCAGACTTTATCTGCTATAATCGTTCTTGCCTTTAGCGGGCGCAACAATTTGCGAGAGTGCTGGAATAGGTAGACAGGCACGTTTGAGGTGCGTGTGTCAACCGACGTGAGAGTTCAAGTCTCTTCTCTCGCACCAGTCAGGGAACTGTTTCAGTTCCCTGACTTTTTTATATTCTTCTGCAGGAAAACGAAATTCTGCCCCTGTCAGACTGGGGCCCGTCAGCGTGGACGGTAAATTCGCCGAAGCCCGCCTCCTCCAGAAGCTGCTTTAACAGCTCCGCAGTGTGGAGATATTCTGTGTGGACCTCGCTTTCCCGGCGCCACAGATTTTTCCCGTCCTGCTGAACAAAAATATCCATGCCGAAATCAATCCGGCCGCGCTCCTCGTCCAGGTCGGCGCGCCACAAAACAAGGGCGTCCTCGTTTTCGTCCACATATGTCGCCCCGTCCATCTCCGCAAATGACTCCGGAGAGCGTATGTCAAATATAAACAGCCCGCCGGGCCTGATAAACAAATGCAGCCGCCTGAACACCTCGGGCAGATCCTCCGGCGGAATATAGTTAATGCTGTCAAGGCTGCAGCAGCAGGCGTCAACTGTTCCGTAAAGGTCCAGCTCCCGCGCGTCCTGGCAAAGCAGCAGGGGAGAGTGCCCGGCCGACGCCGCCTTTTCCATTGCCATTTGCAGCATCTCCGGCGACGCGTCAGAACCTATAATATCAAACCCATCCTTCAGCAGAAGGCTCAGCACTGAGCCTGTCCCGCAGCAAAGGTCCAGCAGTAGGGAAAACTCGCCGCCGTCCGCCCGGAACAGCCCTTCATAGAAGCTGACAAATTCAGCGTAATCAACATCGCCGGTGAATGCGTCATATTCTCCGGCAAGATAACCGTAGCTGGAGCTCACTCTTCCTCCGAATCGTCATCAAGGCGGGCAAAAACAGTTTCATATCCACCCTTGCCATATTGCAGTGAACGGTTAACACGGCTTATTGTTGCGCTTGAGGCGCCTGTTTTGGTCAGAATATCGCTGTAAACCATCCCGTCGTTAAGGCATTTTGCAACCTGAAAGCGCTGCTCCATGGCAACAAGCTCTGTAACGGTGCAGAGATCGTCAAAGAAGTCCATGCACTCCTCAACTGTATTAAGCTTCAGAATGGCCTTATACATTTCAATGTTACGCTCTACCTTTGGAACCTTGTTCATTTTGTGCCCCTTTCCTCAGCGAATAAAAGTATATTCATGCCTTTATTTTACCACTTTAGTTTGTGAAAGTAAATGAAGAAAATATGTTTGCTGACCTATTGATAAAATACGGACAAAAAGCTATAATGATTGCAGTCAACTTCAAAAATAACATGAGAGGTAAGCACCAATGAGCATAACACCTGCTGAATTTATAAAAAATCATGGCCTTAACCCCAATATGATTGACCCCAATGCTCTCGCCGAGGTGGTGGCTGAGCGTATGGCGGCCGGAATTGCCGGCACCCCTGTTGACATGCCGATGATTCCGTGCTATCTCAGCGACACCGGGGAAATTGCCAAGGGCGCCAAAGCTATTGTAATCGATGCGGGCGGCACCAACTTCCGCAGAGCCCTGGCTGAATATAACGGCGCCGGATTTATAATTTCCCACTTGGCAACAGACAAAATGCCGGGCACCCTTTCTCCCGTAACCTTTGACCAGATGATTGACTTCATCGCCGAGAGTATTCTGCCCATCGCCGGCGAGACGGACATAATCGGCTTTACCTTCTCATATAATGTCACAATTACCCCCACTGTCGACGGAATTGTCAACAAGATAGACAAGGAGGTAACCGTAACCGACTGCGAGGGGAAGGCTGTTGGCGCGGCTCTTTCAGAGGCCCTTGCGAAAAAGGGCGCCCCGGGAAAGCGGGTTATAATCCTCAACGACACCGTTTCAGCCATGCTTGGCGGTTGCACCGAGGTTGACATGGACGAGCACAGCGGCGTTGCCGGAATGATATGCGGAACAGGCCTTAACTCCTGCTGCTCCGTTGACGGAATGATATATAATCACGAGTCCGGCTGCTTCTCAGCCGCTCCCTCCGGTGACATTGACGAGGCTGTTGACGCTGAAAGCAGCGCTCCGGGTGAAAAGCTCATGGAGAAAAAGGCCAGCGGCGTGTATCTTGGCAAAATCTGCCGCGCGGCAATGAAGGCTGCCTGCGCTGAAGGCCTCATTTCAAGCGAAACTCTTGAAGAGATTAATAAAATCGAAAATCTTGACGGGGCTGTTGTTGACGCATGGGCCCAGGGTGATTTCGGCAATAATCCCTTTGCCTCCGATGAGGAGATGACCTTTGCACATCAACTGTGCACCGCTATATTTGCCCGGTCAGCCCGCTGCGCCGCAACCATAATGATTGCCATCGCCATCCTCAAAAACTGTGGAACGGACCCGGCAAAGCCGCTGTGCATCTGTGCAGAGGGCTCGCTTATCGCAAAGAGCAAGACCTTCCGGCCGTATCTTGACGATGCGCTGAAGGACTCCGGCAAATACATAGACATCGTAATCGGCCACGAGACAACCCTCCCCGGCTCAGCTATGGCAGCTTTGATGAATTCCTAAAATTAATGCTTGACTTTAAACGCAATATGAGTATAATAACTCTTGCGTTTAGCGGGATTGTGTAAAGGTAGCACAGCGGACTCTGACTCCGTATGTGAGGGTTCGAATCCTTCTCCCGCTGCCAAAGAAAAATCCTGCCGCTTGCGGCGGGATTTTTTATATTATCATAATTATAATCCTTGCTTGAATTCCTTCTGATAAGCTGTTAAAATAATCTCAGATTAACACAAAAATACATCGAAAGGAACAAAGCCAATGGAACACCATAATCCGCTTTTAAGCACCGCTCCTGAAGACAACCGCTTCATAACAATCGGCGAGATAATGCTCCGCCTTACGCCCCCGAATTATGAAAAAATAAGAATGGCCACCTCCTTTGAGGCAAGCTACGGCGGCTCCGAGGCGAACATTGCCCTGGCACTGGCAAACCTGGGCGTAGATTCAACCTTCTTTTCCGTTGTGCCAAACAACTCAGTTGGCAAATCGGCAATAAGAATGCTCCGCAGCAATGACGTTCACTGTACGCCCGTAATCCTTTCCTCCAAGGAAGAGACCCCTACCCACCGGCTGGGAACCTACTATATGGAAACCGGGTATGGAATAAGACCCTCAAAGGTGACCTATGACCGCAAGCACTCAGCCATCTCCGAGTACGATTTTTCAAGCTACGATATGAAGGGCCTGCTCAAGGACTTCACCTGGCTTCATCTTTCGGGCATTACTCCGGCCCTTTCCCAGGGCTGCGCCGACATGATCCTCTGCGCCCTCAAAACCGCCAAGGAGTTGGGACTCACCGTTTCCTTTGACGGCAACTTCCGCTCCAAGCTCTGGACCTGGGACGAGGCGAGAGACTTCTGCACCCTGTGCCTGCCGTATGTGGACGTGCTGTTCGGCATTGAGCCATATCATCTTTGGAAGGATGAAAATGACCACTCCCTTGGCGACTGGAAGGACGGCGTCCCCCTGCAGCCATCATATGAGCAGATGGACGAGATTAACAACCGCTTCGTCGAGCGCTACCCGAACATAAAATGCATTGCCCGCCATGTCAGATACACCCATTCCGGCTCGGAAAATTCCCTCAAGGCCTTCCTGTGGTATGAAAATCACACCTTCGAGTCCAAGACCTTCACCTTTAACATTCTTGACCGTGTCGGCGGGGGAGATGCCTTTGCCTCCGGCTTTATATATGCCATGATGCATGGCTATAAGCCAATGGACATGATTAACTTCGCCGTCGCCTCCAGTGTCATTAAACACACCATCCGCGGTGACGCCAACATAACCGACGATGTTGAGTCAATCAAGAACATAATGAACATGAATTACGACATAAAGCGCTGAATAAACCAATCCCTGCGGCCCGTCCGCAGGGATTTTCAGCCCGTTGCGGGCGGATAAAAAAGTGTTGCAAAAATAAATGCGTTATGCTAATATAATCGGGCAAAATGAGACGCTGGTTTAGCTCAGCTGGTAGAGCGCCTGATTCGTAATCATGAGGTCGCCGGTTCGAACCCGGCATCCAGCTCCAACATTTAGGCCTGAAATCCACAAGATTTCAGGCCTTTTGTATGAAAAATGCGCAGATCGCTTTGACCTGCGCATTTTTTGTTCAAACACATTCCGTGACAGACTAATCAGAGGCTTTCCGCCCAAGCCCTAAGGGAATCTGAGCTTGCATTATTGAAGAGCTTCGCGTCAACAACTTCGGCACCTTCAACATAAGGATTCAGCTTGTCTGCTGTTTTGCCGATTCCACTGCCGCCGGATGTGGCAAAGGCCGCAACCTTCTTGCCGGAAAAGTCAAGACCCTTGCAGAAGGTGCTAACGACATTTGGCGCACAGCCATACCAGATAGGAAACCCGATAAGCACCGTGTCATATTGACTGAAATCATCAGGATAGCCGGCGGCCGGAACATCCTTCTTCAGCATTTTTTCCTTATTGCATCTGGCAAGGGGATTCGTATAGTTAAGGTCAGCCTTCGTGTAGGGCTCAGCCGGCTTAATTTCAAACAGGTCCGCGGATGTTATCCCGGCCAGCTTCTCTGCCACGGATTTCGTTATCCCTGCCTCAGCACTGAAATAAGCAACAAGTGTTTTCATATTTGCCTCCAAATAGGTATCTGAATTTATAGTAATATAATACCACAACAGGGACAAAATGTGCAGTTGAATTCTTCAAATATCGGATGTCCCATAAAATGCGGACGCCTCTTACGGCCATAGTAGCGACTTATTGCTTTAACATACAGCGGGAAAAACATCAATGGCATTTCCGTTGACAACCTTTTGAAAATATGGGATTATAAACGCATACATTAAGCAGGAAAATGCTTGTACATTTCCAAACATCAGAGCGGTTATGAAATTCAATCTACTTTTCTTGACTGCTACACAGACCTCAACTCCGGTTGGCAATTTCTGAATAAGTGACCTGCTTTCGGTTGGCAAATTCCAAATAATGTGTTATCATAAAGCCGATAACACAGAAAGAAGGCGGCAGAAATGTATATTCAAAGGGATATAGACAGGACTCTGTCAGAATGGAAGGAAGAAGTGCGCAGAAAACCGCTTATGCTGCGTGGCGTCCGCCAGTGCGGAAAAACATCTGCGGTAAGGCATTTGTCTGAATCGTTCTGTAGCTATGTTGAGATCAACCTGGAAAAACAGCCTGGCATATGCCGCCTTTTTGACGGAGACCTTGATATAAGGCGCATCGTCTCAAGACTTGAAATTTATGCGGAAACAAGAATTGAGCCGGGTAATACACTCCTGTTTATAGACGAGATACAGGAATGCCCAAGAGCAATTACAGCCCTCCGCTATTTCTATGAAGAAATGCCGGAGCTTCATGTCATTGCAGCCGGCTCCCTTCTTGAGTTTGTCCTTAATGGAAAGACAACAAAGGTGGATTTTCCTGTTGGCAGAATAAGGAGCATCTATATGTACCCGCTGTCGTTTAACGAATTTCTGAGCGGAGTGGGGAAGAGCATGCTGCGGGATCATCTGGAAAATCCGGATTATATTAATGAACGGAATGAAGCGCATAATGAACTGATTGAAGCGTATAAAACATTCCTTGTTGTCGGGGGAATGCCGGAGGCTGTTGCGGCTTATGCGGATACCGGCAGTATTTTTGCTTGCCAGCAAATCCACCGCGACATCATAGCCAATTTCATGGATGACTTCAACAAGTACAGTGGTACTGCGAAGCCGGAAACTATCCGAAAGGTCTTTCTGTTCGCAATTCATAACATTTGCAGCCAGACTAAGGCTTCGTCAGCAATACCGGGACTCAGCGCATATTTATTTGACGAGTGCGTTCAGCTGTTGCGCCGTGCGGGCCTGGTTTATCCGATAAAAGCGTCTCCGTGCGACACAATGCCTCTGGGCTCCTCGGAAAAAGAGACAAATAAAAAGCTTATTGTGTTTGACACAGGAGTGTATCTGACGGAGTGCGGCCTTGACACGGGAGAAATTCTTGACGCGAAAATCTTTGACGAGATGAATAAGGGATCTGTCGTTGAAATGTCAACCGGACTTGAAATGCTAAAATACAGCAGCCCATATACTGAAGGAACGCTTTATTTCTGGTATAGAAGCGGTGCAAACGCGGAAGTTGACTATGTTATTCAGAAGAATTCTGTTGCAATACCGGTCGAAGTCAAGGCATCGGGTAAAGGTAGTATGCAAAGTATGCACAGCTTTTTGGACACGCACAGCAAAACACCATATGGGCTGAGAGTTTCACTGGAAAATTTCTGCGAATACGATAGAATAAAGGTAGTCCCGGCATATGCCATGTGCACGGTGATACTAAATAATAAACAGCAGCCAGCAAACTGATTAGAAACGGAGAAAACAAAAAGAATGAAACCCGGCGGCCGGCTATTATTGCGTATTGCACAAAATCGCCCGGCGAAATTTAGACACTTTGCCATAAATATCAGAAATTGCCGTAAAATATCAGGTGAGTCCGGGTTCCCTTTTCGCTTCCTCAAACGAATATGCAATCTGCAGTTTATGTTTGACTTTCCACACTTGAAAGAATATAATCCTGAAAACAGCTTGCTTTATCTGCCGCAAGGGAAAGAAGAATTTCATGAAAGTTACCTATCTTGGAACCACAATGCTTCTGTTTGATGACGGAAAGGACCAAATTCTATTTGACTGCCATGTTACGCGCCCGTCCATCCCGAAATATGCCCTTAGCAAGATAAAAACGGACTGCGATGTCGCGGACAGAGTGATGCGCGAGTTCAAGATTGACCGCCTGCGTGCCATGTTTATTTCCCACTCCCACCATGACCATGTCATGGACGCTCCGTACTTTGCCAATAAGTGCGGGTGCAAAATTTACGGCAGCAGCTCTACACTGAATGTCGCCCGAGGCGGCGGTGTTCCGGAAGAAAACCTGGTGCTCTTTTCCGAGGGGCAGAGCTATCAGGTTGGGGATTTCAATATAAAGGTCATCAAATCCCTCCATTCGAAACCGAGCTTTTTCAATAATGACCTCGGTCAGACCATAGACTCTCCGCTCAGCCAGCCCGCAAAGAAAAAGATGTACAAGGAAGGCGGCTCCTATGATTTCATTATGGAGCATCAGGGCAAGACCATTCTCATCAGACCGAGTTACAACTTTATTCCAGGCCAGCTTGACGGGATAAAGGCGGATGTGCTTTTCCTGGCTATTGCCGGCCTGTCGAAGGACGAACCGGAGCATGAAAAGATGTTCTGGGCCGAAACGGTTGAAAAGGTAAAACCGGGCCTCGTCGTTCCTCTTCACTGGGATAATTTCTTCACTCCTCTTTACGGCCCGATCGTACAGCTGCCTAAAATGTTCGAATTCACCGGCAAGTCCATGCATAAGCTGGCTGTTGCGTGTGCGGAGAGAGGCGTTCCCTGCGTGGTGCAAATGCCTCTTACGACTATGGAAATCTGATATTTATATAAAATATAAAACTTCCCTGCCAATCCTGAAGAGAACCGGCAGGGAAGTTTTTGCGCATATTAAAGCTTTTTTCCAAGCTTATAAGCCATTTCCGGATACTTCGAACGCTTCGTCATTGACGGCGTTCCGCAGCCATATCCGAGAATTTCACCCTGATCTTTGAAGCTGCAGTAGCGGACAAGCGTTTTGTAGTGCGCCTCAAGAGCGTCAAATGTCCAGTCATCAGCGTTCCAGGCTACAGCCAGCAGTGCTGACTTCAGGTGCCTGGCTCCCAGACTGTTGCTGAACGCGCAGAACCTGTCCACTACCGCTTTGAGCTGAGAGGACATACCGTAATAATACAGAGGGGTGGCGAACACGAGCATGTCCGCGCCCAGAATGGCAGAACGGATTTCACCCATGCCATCCTTCTGCGCGCATGGTCCTTCGTATCCGCAGTAGACGCAGCCGGTGCAAGGATGAACATCAGCGTGGGCAACATCTATAACTGAAACATTGTGGCCCGCTTCAACCGCGCCTTTTCTGAATTCCTCAACAAGTATGCCGGTCGAGCCGTTTTTATTAGGGCTGCCATGCAGAACAACTATCTTCATGGTTTTCCTCCAATGATATCGTCTTATTTTTTCACCACCGCTCAAAGTGTACCCGGGATTCCTCCCATTCGGGAGCTTTTACTTCGGGTGATTCATCCGGGTAGCCGAAGGCTATAAGCGAGTGGGGCACCTGAGTTTCAGGAAGACCGAACAGCTCCGCCTGCGCTTTTACCCTGTCCATCTGCGGCCAGGTTCCGAGCCAGACACTGCCGACTCCGAGGCTGCGTGCCGCAAGAATCATATTCTGCGCCGCAATGCTCCCGTCTATAACCCAGTATTCCTTGGCGGGAGGGAATGCCCGTTCCAAATCTCCGCATACCAAAACTCCGAAAGAGGCGTTTCTCAGCGGCTCGGCGGGTCTGCCATTTGCGTCAGCCATGGCATTAAGCTTTTGACGGTCCTTCACAACGATAAATGACCAGTCACGGGCATTGACACATGAAGGACCGCTCATGCCCGCCTTGAGTATGGTCTTTATATCTTCATCCGAAACAACATCAGGCTTGAATTTTCGGATGCTGGTCCGGGTCATTATAACATCAATTGTATCCATTGTTTTGTTCCATTTCCTTCCTTGAATTATATTTTCTCAGCTTGTCTGAGTTAATTTAACATACAGCGGGAAAAACTTCAATGGCATTTCCGTTGACAAGATTTTGAAAATATGGGATTATAAACGCATACATTAAGCAGAAAAATGTTGTATGAAAATGCTTGTACATTTCCGGATATCGGAGCGAATATGAAATTCAAAGGCAACTTTTGCTTCTGCAGCACGTTTGCGGAGTTCGCAAAACTGAACAATGATTACTGGCTTGAGGAAATGATACGCAATTCAGCCCTCGTTTGTGAAGCCGAGCCTGACGATGCCCAATGCAGGGCCTGGATAAGCTGCCGCAAGGAGCTGTTCAAGACCTTGAAAAAGCTGCCGGAGGCGTATAATGACCTGTGGCTCGTGTTCGAATATGTTCTGCCTAAGCACAAGCCGGGGACAAAGAAGGCGGAGACGGAAAACGGAATACGCCCGGATGTTTTGATTGTGGGCAGGAATTTCGTAACCGTGCTGGAATTCAAGCAGAGGAAGCTTGACCCTGACGGCAGCGTGTATGAGGGCTATATTTCTCAGGCGGGCAAGTATGTTACAAGGCTGAATAAGTATCACGCGATGGCAAAGGATATGTATGTCGCCCCTGTCGTTGTGCTTACGCTCGAAAAGAAACTTCTGCAGGATTGCGACTCATATGTGGCGTGCTCGGCTGACATGCTGGCTGACGCGCTGACTCTCCTTAACGGAGACAGTCCAGAAACTCTTAGCCAAAAAGAAATGCAGCAGTGGCTCTGCTCTATATGATATACTTTTCGCACTTTAGTACAAAAATTTGAAAGAATGGAGAGAAATTCTTATGTATGCAAACATCATCAGCGCACTGAACAATTTTCTGTATCAGCCATACATCGTGCCGCTGTTCCTTGTAGTTGCCGGCATATTTTTTACCTGCGCAACAAAAGGGATACAGTTCAGACTGTTCAGAGAAATGTTCAGGGTAGTCAACGAAAAGCCGAAAAACAAAGAGAGCATTTCATCCTTTGCAGCCCTTATGGTATCTACCGCATCGCGTGTAGGCACCGGCAACATCATCGGCGTTTCAACAGCTCTTTGCTATGGCGGTCCCGGCGCCATATTCTGGCTGTGGGTTACAGCGATTCTCGGCGGAGCTTCAGCATTTGTTGAATCCACCCTGGCTCAGATCTATAAACGCCGCGATGCAGACGGCACCTCATACGGCGGACCAAGCTACTATATGGAAAGCGCACTGCACTCCAAAGCAATCGGCAGAGTTCTTGGCGTTATCTTCGCCATAATAATTATACTCACATACGCTGTGGGCTATAATATGCTCGCGTCATATAACCTTCAGTCGTGCTTCCAGGCATTCAGCTTCTATGGCAGCCATACCGCCCTTATAATCGGAATCATCCTGGCAATACTCTTCGGCGCCATAGTCCTTGGCGGAGCAAAGAGACTCACAAGGGTCACAGAGGTTCTCGTGCCTTTAATGGGTGTTCTTTATATTATAGTTGCCATTATCGTTCTCATAATCAACTGCGGCAATCTTGGCACAATGTTTGCCGGAATATTCAGGAGTGCGTTTGATTTCAAGGCAATTACAGGCGGCTTCCTTGGAAGCTGCGTTATGTGGGGCATCAAGAGAGGCCTATACAGCAACGAAGCCGGCATGGGTTCTGCTCCTAATGCCGCAGCCACAGCTGATGTTACTCACCCGGCAAAGCAGGGCATCGTGCAGATGCTGTCTGTATTTATTGACTCTCTTCTCATATGCACAGCGACGGCACTTATGGCTCTTTCCTCCGGCATTGCTCCAACAAGCGATCTTGCAGGCGCTGCATATATCCAGACGACAATGGCCAGCAGCCTCGGCGGCTTCGGCCCGGTGTTCATTGCAGCTGCCCTCTCGCTCTTCGCTTTCACAACACTAATAGGCAACTATTACTACTGCGAGGGCTGCCTGAGATTCATCCTTAAGAAAAAGCCCGGCAAGACCTTTGTCACCATCTTTCGCCTTGCAGCTACCTTCCTTGTCCTTCTGGGCGCCGTGCTCTCCGCCGGAATAGTTTGGGATACGGCAGACGTGCTGCAGGGACTTATGGTTGTTATAAATATCCCCGTTATCCTCATCCTCACAAAACCCGCACTATCAGCCCTTGAGGACTACGTTGCTCAGAGGAAATCCGGTATTGCCCCCGAAAACACCACCTTCAATGCCAAAAAATGCGGCATAAAGCAGGAGACCGAATACTGGAACTGACAAAAGCAGCTTATGGCAAACAGCGGCAAAAAAGCTTTCCCCGGCTTTTGCCGCGGACCCATTGCTTGCATTTACATGGCTTTACTGTTATAATAAATTACTATTTTTAGATTACCAATTTCCAAAGGGAGAATAACAACGCTATGTGCGGAATTGTTGGATATACAGGCAGCCGGGAAGCGGCGCCGATTCTTCTTGCCGGGCTGCAGAGCCTTGAATACCGGGGCTATGACTCCGCGGGTATCGCCGTCCGTGACGGGGAGAAGCTGGCGGAGGTCGTCAAGGCCAAGGGCAGACTGCGTGAGCTCAGTGAGAAAACAGACGGCGGCAGGGCAGTCCCGGGAACCTGCGGAATAGGACACACCCGCTGGGCAACCCACGGCGAGCCCAGCCAGACAAACGCCCACCCTCACGTCAGCGGCAACTGCACCGGCACGGGCTCCGGCCCCGTTGAAGCGGAGGTCGTCGGAGTTCACAACGGAATCATAGAAAACTTCCAGGAGCTCAGGGAAAAGCTGCAGAAGCATGGCTATGTTTGCTACAGCCAGACTGACACCGAGGTCGCCATTAAGCTGGTTGACTACTACTATAAAAAATATAAAATGGGCCCGATTGACGCCATCGCCAAGACCATGGTCCGCGTAAGGGGCTCATATGCCCTGGCCCTTATGTTCCGGGACTATCCCGGCAAAATCTTCGTTGCCCGCAAGGACAGCCCGATGATTATCGGCATGGGCGAGGGCGAGACCTTCATCGCCTCTGACGTTCCCGCCATACTCAAGTATACCCGCAGTGTATATTATATAGACAACCTGGAAATGGCCTGCGTTGAGCCGGGCAAGGTTACGTTTTATGACCTTAACGGCGATGTCGTTGAGAAGGAGCCCAAGGAAATTACCTGGGACGCTGAGGCTGCCGAAAAGGGCGGCTACGAGCACTTCATGATGAAGGAAATCCACGAGCAGCCCAAGGCCGTTGCAGACACGCTCCACTCCGTCCTTAAGGACGGGAAAATTGACCTGACCGCAGCCGGGCTTGACGATGAGCTAATCAAAAGCATTCCGTCAATGCATATTGTGGCCTGCGGTTCGGCATGGCACGCCGGCATGGCAGCCAGATATGTAATCGAGGACCTGGTGCGGATTCCCGTCAATGTTGAGCTGGCCAGCGAGTTCCGCTACAGAAAGCCTATTCTCGCCCCGGGCGAGCTGGTTGTTGTTATCTCCCAGAGCGGCGAGACGGCCGATAGTCTTGCGGCCCTGCGGGAGGCGAAAAAGCTGGGGGCTAAAACCCTGGCGATTGTCAACGTGGTTGGCAGCTCCATCGCCCGGGAGGCTGACGGCGTGTTCTATACGATGGCCGGCCCCGAAATCTCCGTTGCAACAACCAAGGCCTATTCGTCCCAGCTCATGGCTATGTATTGCATCGCTGTCGAAATGGCCCGTGTCCGCGGGAATATTACCGATGAGCAGTTCGCCGGATACATTTCCGAAATGGAGAGCATCCCCGAAAAGATCAACCGCCTCATAGACGAGAAGGAGCGGCTGCAGTGGTTTGCGGCGAAATATTCAAACGCCCACGATGTGTTCTTCATCGGCCGTGGCATTGACTATGCGATTTGTCTTGAGGGCAGCCTTAAGATGAAGGAAATATCATATGTTCACTCCGAGGCGTATGCCGCCGGCGAGCTTAAGCACGGGACAATAAGCCTCATTGAGCCCGGCACCCTGGTAATAGGCGTTCTGACCCAGAACGACCTATATGAAAAAACCGTGAGCAATCTCGTCGAGTGCAAGGCCAGAGGCGCTTATCTTTGCGGCATCACCTCCTATGGGCACTACAGCATCGAGGATACGGTGGACTTCGTCAGCTATATTCCAAAGGTTGATGACCATTTCATCGGCAGCCTGGCTGTTATCCCGCTTCAGCTGCTGGGGTACTATCTCAGCGTTGCCCGCGGCCTTGACGTGGACAAGCCCCGGAACCTTGCCAAGAGCGTCACTGTTGAATAAACTATAAAACAGCGGAGGAAAACATGAAGGGAATTATTCTTGCCGGAGGGAGCGGAACAAGACTGTATCCGCTGACGATGGTAACATCAAAGCAGCTGCTTCCGGTATATGACAAGCCTATGATATATTACCCGCTTTCAACCCTTATGCTTGCGGGAATTAAGGACATTCTGATTATTTCCACCCCCACCGACACGCCCCGCTTCGAGCAGCTGCTTGGGGATGGGAGCAAGGTCGGAATTAATCTGTCATATAAGGTCCAGCCCTCGCCTGACGGGCTTGCCCAGGCCTTTATCCTGGGTGAGGAGTTCCTGGGCGGCGAAGCCGGAGCGATGATTTTGGGTGACAACATCTTTTATGGCAATGGCTTTTCAAAAATCCTTAAAAACGCCGTTGATGACGCGGAGAAAAACGGCCGCGCCACGGTGTTCGGCTATTATGTCCCTGACCCGGAGCGGTTCGGCGTCGTAGCCTTCGACGAAAACTGGAAGGCCACCTCCATCGAGGAAAAGCCCAGGGAGCCCAAGAGCAACTATGCTGTCACCGGACTGTATTTTTACCCCGCCGGCGTTTCCGAGCGGGCAAAACAGGTCAAGCCCTCCGCAAGAGGCGAGCTTGAAATAACAACTCTCAACGAGATGTATCTCAACGACGGCCTCCTGGACGTTCAGCTTCTGGGCAGAGGCTTCGCTTGGCTCGATACAGGCACCATGGACAGTCTTGTTGAAGCTGCGGATTTCGTCCAGATGGTTGAAAAGCGCCAGGGAATAAAAATTTCCGCACCGGAGGAAATTGCCTTCAGATATGGCTGGATAACAAAGGAAAAGCTGCTGGAGTCGGCGGAGCGTTATGGCAAGAGCCCATACGGGCAGCATCTTAAGGCCGTCGCCGACGGAAAGCTGATTGGATAAAAAGGGGAAAACAAGATGACAATTATCGTAACAGGCGGAGCGGGCTTTATCGGCTCCAACTTTATCTTTTATATGCTCAAGGCCCATCCGGATTACCGGATAATCTGCCTTGACAAGCTGACTTATGCCGGCAACCTGAGCACCTTAGCTCCGGTAATGGACAACTCCAACTTCAGGTTTGTCAAAGAGGACATCTGCAACCGTGAGGCGGTTTATGACCTGTTTGAGCAGGAGCACCCGGACATGGTGGTTAACTTCGCGGCCGAAAGCCACGTTGACCGCTCCATCGAAAACCCGGAGATCTTCCTTCAGACAAATATAATTGGCACCTCGGTCCTTATGGACGCCTGCCGCAAATACGGCATCACCCGTTACCACCAGGTATCCACCGACGAGGTCTATGGCGACCTGCCTCTTGACAGGCCCGACCTGTTCTTCACCGAGGAGACCCCCATTCACACCAGTTCCCCATATTCAAGCTCCAAGGCCAGCGCTGACCTGCTGGCGATGGCATATAAGCGGACCTATGAGCTGCCGGTAACAATCAGCCGCTGCTCAAATAACTACGGGCCCTATCATTTCCCCGAGAAGCTCATCCCCCTCATGATTATCAACGCCCTGCACGACAAGCCCCTTCCGGTATACGGCCAGGGTCTCAACGTCCGCGACTGGCTTTATGTCGAGGACCATTGCAAGGCCATTGACCTGGTCATCCACAAAGGCAGAGTCGGCGAGGTATATAACATCGGCGGCCACAACGAGATGAGAAACATAGACATCGTCAAGCTCATCTGCCACGAGCTCAACAAGCCCGAAAGCCTCATTACATATGTAACAGACCGCAAGGGCCACGACATGCGCTATGCCATTGACCCCACCAAGATCCACAACGAGCTGGGCTGGCTGCCCGAGACCAAGTTTGCCGACGGCATCAAGAAGACCATCGCCTGGTATCTGGACAACGAGCAGTGGTGGAGCGAGATTATCTCCGGTGACTACCAGAACTACTACGAGAGAATGTACACAAACAGATGACGAAAACCTTTAAGCTTATAAAAACAGCAGGCCGTGCGCGCAGGGGTGAATTCTCCTGCCCGCACGGCACTGTTCAGACTCCGGTGTTTATGAACGTCGGAACACAGGGCGCCATTAAGGGCGGAATTTCGGCGGCTGACCTTAAGGAGCTCGGCTGCCAGATTGAGCTTTCCAACACATATCATCTTCACGTCCGTCCGGGCGACGAGCTTGTCCGTGACATGGGCGGCCTTCACCGCTTCATGACCTGGGACGGCCCGATTCTTACCGATAGCGGCGGCTTCCAGGTCTTCTCCCTGGCAAAACTGAGAAAAATCAACGAGGAAGGCGTCTCCTTCAACAGCCATGTGGACGGCCGGCACATATTCATGGGCCCCGAGGAGAGCATGAGAATTCAGGCGAACCTTGGCTCCGACATTGCCATGGCCTTCGACGAATGCGTAAAGATTCCGTCACCCAAGGAGTATTTCCGTGCCTCGGCAGACAGAACGGCCCGCTGGCTGGCCCGCTGCAAAGCCGCCCTCGAGGACTATGACAGCCGTGATGACGCCGTCAACCCCGGCCAGGTGCTCTTCGGCATCAACCAGGGCGGAATTTACCACGATATCCGAATAGACAACATGAAGAAAATCGCGGAGCTTGATCTGCCGGGCTATGCCATCGGCGGCCTTGCCGTTGGCGAGACCCATCAGGAAATGTATGACACAATCGAGGCCGTCGAGGAATATATGCCCAAGGACCGGCCCCGTTACTTAATGGGCGTTGGCACCCCTGGGAATATAATCGAGGGCGTCGCCAGGGGAGTGGACTTCTTCGACTGTGTAATGCCGGCCCGCAACGGCCGCCACGGCCATCTGTTCACCTGGGACGGGATTATCAACATCAAAAACGAAAAATACGCCCGCGACCCCTCTCCCATTGACCCTAAGTGCGGCTGCCCTGTCTGCCGGCGCTATTCCCGTGCATACATACGGCACCTGCACAAGGCCGAGGAGGCCCTGGCGCTGCGGCTGTGCGTAAGCCACAATCTCTGGTTCTATAACAGCCTTGCCTCCCAAATAAGAACCGCGCTGGACGAAGACCGTTTCCCCGAATTCAGAAACGAATTCAGTGAAAAGCTTGACAAGCGAATTTAGTCCAAAAAAGTCGAATAATTTCAATAAAATATATTGCGCATAAGCTATTAAATATGGTATTCTATTAGTCGGCGATTTTAATAGTCGCTGTTTTGGCGTGTTTACAATTTAGATTTGTATAGAAAGGATTATTTTCCAATGAGCACAAAGTATGTTTACCTGTTCTCAGAAGGCAACGCAAACATGCGTGAGCTCCTCGGCGGCAAGGGCGCAAACCTTGCAGAGATGACCAATATCGGTCTTCCCGTTCCCCAGGGCTTTACGATTACAACCGAAGCATGCACCAGATATTACGATGACGGACGCCAGATTTCCGACGATATCATGACTGAGGTCATGGAGTATGTCGCAAAGATCGAAGAGATCAACGGCAAGAAGTTCGGCGATCTCAAGAATCCGCTTCTCGTTTCCGTCCGTTCAGGCGCCCGCGCTTCAATGCCAGGCATGATGGATACAATTCTCAACCTCGGTCTTAACGACGATGTTGTCGCAGCGATGATCGCCGGCAACCCGGACCCGAAGTTTGAGCGCTTCGTATATGACTCATATCGCCGCTTCATCCAGATGTTCTCCGATGTTGTTATGAGCGTTGGCAAGAAGTATTTCGAGCAGCTCATCGACAAGATGAAGGCCGAGAAGGGCGTTGTTTATGATGTTGACCTTACTGCCGCAGACCTCAAGGAGCTTGCTCAGCAGTTCAAGGCTGAATATAAAAACCAGCTTGGTGAAGACTTCCCCTCCGATCCTATCGTTCAGCTGAAGGAAGCCATCAAGGCTGTTTTCCGCTCATGGGATAATCCCCGCGCAAATGTATATCGCCGCGATAACGACATTCCTTATTCCTGGGGCACTGCCGTTACCGTTATGCCTATGGTATTCGGCAACCTGAATGAAAACTCCGGCACAGGTGTTGCCTTCACACGTGACCCGGCAACCGGCGAGAAGAAGCTCATGGGTGAGTTCCTCACCAACGCCCAGGGCGAAGACGTTGTCGCCGGTGTCCGCACCCCGATGCCTATCTCCCAGATGGAAGAGAAGTTCCCCGCAGCCTTCGAGCAGTTCAAGCAGGTTTGCGCAACTCTCGAGGATCACTACCGTGACATGCAGGACATGGAGTTCACCGTAGAAAACGGCAAGCTTTACATGCTCCAGTGCCGCAACGGCAAGCGTACAGCTCAGGCAGCTCTCAAGATCGCATGCGACCTCGTTGACGAGGGCATGATCGACGAGAAGCAGGCCGTTCTCATGATAGACCCGCGTAACCTCGATACTCTTCTTCACCCCCAGTTCGATACAGCCGCCCTCAAGGCAGCAACACCGATCGGCAAGGGCCTTGGCGCTTCTCCCGGAGCAGCATGTGGCCAGATCGTCTTCACCGCTGACGATGCAATCGCAGCCAAGAAGGCAAAGAAGAAGGTTGTTCTTGTCCGTCTCGAGACCTCTCCTGAGGACATCACCGGCATGAAGGCCGCTGAAGGCATCCTGACGGTTCGTGGCGGTATGACCAGCCATGCAGCTGTTGTTGCCCGTGGTATGGGCGAGTGCTGCGTCTCCGGCTGCGGCGACATTAAGATGGACGAAGAGAACAAGCAGTTCGAGCTGGCAGGCAAGACCTTCCACGAGGGTGACTGCATCTCCATCGATGGCACAACCGGCAACATCTATGACGGCCTTATCCCCACTGTTGACGCTCAGATCGCCGGCGAGTTCGGCCGCATCATGGGCTGGGCAGACAAGTATCGCCAGCTGAAGGTTCGCACCAATGCCGACACACCCAAGGATGCCGCCAAGGCAGTTGAGCTGGGCGCACAGGGCATCGGCCTTACCCGTACCGAGCACATGTTCTTCGATCCTGACCGTATCGCTGCCTTCCGCGAGATGATCTGCTCCGATACTCTTGAAGAGCGCGTTGCAGCTCTTGCTAAGATCGAGCCCATGCAGCAGAGCGACTTCGAGGGCATCTATGAGGCAATGGAAGGCCGCCCGGTAACAATCCGCTTCCTTGATCCTCCTCTCCACGAGTTCGTTCCCACTGAGGAAGAGGACATTGAGCTCCTGGCTAACGCACAGGGCAAGTCCGTTGAGCAGATCAAGAACATAATCGCTTCTCTCCACGAGTTCAACCCGATGATGGGTCACCGTGGCTGCCGTCTGGCAGTAACCTATCCTGAAATCGCCGAGATGCAGACCCGTGCCGTTATCAAGGCAGCTCTTGCCGTTAACGCACGCCACGCCGGCGAATATACAGTAGTTCCCGAAATCATGATCCCGCTGACTGGCGAGGTTAAGGAACTCAAGTATGTAAAAGACGTCGTCGTAAAGACAGCCGATGAAATCATCGCTCAGTCCGGCAAGGAGCTCAAGTACCTGGTCGGCACCATGATCGAGATTCCTCGCGCCGCCCTCACAGCTGACGCAATGGCCACCGAGGCTGAGTTCTTCTCCTTCGGCACCAACGACCTTACCCAGATGACCTTCGGCTTCAGCCGTGACGACGCTGGCAAGTTCCTCGGCGCTTACTATGACAAGAAGATTTATGAGAACGACCCGTTCGCAAAGGTTGACCAGGTCGGCGTAGGCCAGCTGGTAGCAATGGCCTGCCAGAAGGGCCGCGCAACACGTCCTGACATTCACCTTGGCGTTTGCGGCGAGCACGGCGGTGATCCTTCATCCGTCGAGTTCTTCCACAAGACCGGTCTTGACTATGTCTCCTGCAGCCCGTTCCGTGTTCCCATCGCACGCCTCGCAGCAGCCCAGGCAGCAATCAAGAACCCAAGAAAGTAAGACGGCTTCGCCTCTAATTAGGAGTTAGGAATTAGGAGTTATGAAGTAAATTTCATATTCCGATTGACATTCCAACTCACAGATTAGAGGAAAATAAATTGAACAAACCCAAAAGCAACCCGGAGGATTTCCTTCGGGTTGCTTTTATGGCTCATTACGGGTTAATATCTCGTCAACATTGCCTCCGGCGTGATGATAATTTTCCACAAATTCATATAACAGCTTCCTCACGCAGCTGATTTTCAAAGGCATCGAGGGAAACGCCCTGCCCGGAGGAATATGACATGAATGCCTTTTCCATTAGCGAATTAAACTCATCTTCAGTAAGCGAGCTGTATGCAACCGGCTTGCTTTCGGGGACCTTGAGCTCAAAGGGTATGCCGTTTTGAATAACGATTTGCTTAAGAAACAGCTTCATGGCAGTAGCCATGGACATTCCCAACTCGTCCAGAACAGCCTCCGCCTGCTGCTTAAGGGCAAAATCAACTCTTGTATTAACACTTGCCATTTTCTGCATAATTGCGTCTTCCTTTCACATAGTTAGCTTTTATGCATAAATTATATTACAAATATACGCATAATGCAAGCATCTTGCTCGCATTATGCGTACGATTGTTTTCCCCCATAACTCATGCGTTAGCATGAATATCGTTACGAAGTAATATAACTATGCGCAGCATAATATAATTCGTTCTCTCGGGCGGCAAACGGGGAACATGGTTTTGCCTCACAGGAGAACGAATATAACTAAAAAAATAACGGTGCCTTCCGGCACCGCTATTTTTTTAAAGATGTGTGTCTCTCTTGACCCTGTCGTAGAATTTGTTCATGACAGGCTCCATAACGCCGGAGGTAAACTTCATGTCAAGGTTAAAGAAGTAAACAACGAACGTTACAACGAAGAAACCGGCTGCAACAGCCAGGAGCTTAAGCATAAGCTTAAGAATGAACTTGGTTATTTTATTCATGTTTAGCCTTTCTCCCGCTTACCAGGACTTCTCGTCGTCGAGGACTTCCAGAGTCGGGTCAACCGGCTCCTCCTGGAACACGGTGCGCATATAGTTGTTAACCTGGTCGCGGACGCCCTGGCGGTTAATTACACGCGGGTCAAACAGATCGTGGTCAACCCAGATCAGGTGAATGCCCTTCTCCCGGGCGCGCTCCTCAAACATGCCGTGCATACCGTCAAGAGCCTTGCAGCTCATGTGCTCCCAAAGGATAACGATGTCGGCGTTGAACTCCTCAACGAACTCCCACATCTCGTCCAGCAGAACCTTGTAGCCGCCGTGGGTTCTGTTGCGCATGATCATGTTCTCCGTCAGCCATGCGATGTCATACATTGCCTGCTCGCGGTTCTCAGGAGTGTCCTCCTCGGCGATCATTCTTGTGTTAACCATCGAGAGCATATCCGTCAGCGGAACGATGCCCCAGCAGTTAAGCAGCCATACCAAAAAGTCCATATAGAAGTGAGACTGAACGCCCCAAATAATGGCTCTGTGGCGATATTCTCTTGCGGCCATCTTCTTTTTGCGATATGCCTTTTCGGCCAGGGCGGTAATCTTGCGGTCAGACTCCTCAAAGGCGGGCAGACGGCCGGAGATTGCCATGTAGTTCGTCTCGGTGTAAAGAGCCAGGTTGGAGCCGAAGACCTGCGGATAGTCGGTCTTGTTCATCTCCAGCCACTCCACGCGGCACTTGGTGGCGTAGTTAACACGCTTTGCGCACTCGAAGTAGTGTGCCCAATCCCACTTTTCGCCGGTGTGCTCTTCGATGAAGGCGATGGCGTTGCGGATTTCCTGAGCGGCATACTCCTGAACGTCGTCCTCTCTGTGTCTCAGCGGGGTAGCCAGCTGGAACACGGGAATGCCGTCCTCGAGCTCCAGGCGCTTTGAAATAACGCCGTTGCCCAGCAGGGAACCGTCGCAGGTGGTGTTGCACTGAACGGCGCAGCAGCCAAGAACAGGAGCGTCGTCGTCTATTGAAACGCCGGCCTCGGCCTCAGGCATCGGGCAAACGTCGCCGGCAAGGCCGAACTGCTGAGCGATGTCAATGTAGTGAATGGCCGCTCTCTGGTTAAGAAGAACCGGAATATATGTAGACGCGATTTCGCGGCTCAGAGGAACAACGGTGGGGAAGCCCATCATAACCGACTGCATCTCGTTTTCGTCCACCAGCACGACCTTTTTTGAGAATTCAACATCGTTGCCGATGCGGCGGTCACCGCGGAACAGCTTGTCCAGCAGCTTTGCAACGTCGTCAATAATCAGGTCCTGCTCCTCGTGGCAGATGCGCAGATGCTCACCGCGCAGACCCTGGGTGTGGCGGTCAACCATCATGGGAACTGCCAGATAGTTGGCCATCCAGCGGTAGCGGAACATGGCCTTGATGTTGCGGGGCTTGCTCAGAACAACGGTTACCATTGTAACCCAGTTGTGGAGCCAGCGGGAATAATCATAAAGGGTGTCAACGAGACCGCGCCACTCGCGGCGTTTTCTGACCTTGCCGCCTGAATAGAGGTTGCCGTAGCTCTTGTCGCCCTTAACTTCGTTAATAACACTCATCAGTCAGCACCTCCCTGAATGGTCTTAATCTCAATGCTTTCAACAAACGCCTGAACACGTGTTCTCATCTGGCCGGCGCCGCTGTCAATGTTATACGGTCTGTCAACGGAGAGAACCGGGCGGCCGTACTCCTTGGATATAACACTTGAGCCGATCATGCGCTCATATGCCCATGGGTCGCAGAACTTAATCTGCTGGTAAATAACGCCGTCCGCGTTATATTCCTCAGCCAGCTTGTCAACAAGAGCGCGGCGTCCCATCATTGTCTTCATGTCCATATATCTCGGGCACTGGCCGCGGTACATATACTGGCGGCAAATCTGGGGGAGTGCCTCCTCGTCGTCCGTCAGGACAATGGGGTCTCTGCCGGGGAAGGAGCCGCAGCAGAAGCGGTCTGCGCATACAAAGGCGCCTGACTCCTCAACCAGCTTAATGAAGCTGGCGTCGTCAACCTCTGAGCCCACGACAACAACCCTTGCTCTGGGCTTTTTGGCCTCGGGTCTGCGCTTTTTAACCTCTTCCAGAGTCTCCTCAAGGATAGGAATAATCATATCCTTCGGGCAGACATAGCTGGCCAGAGTGAATACGCAGAACTCATATCCGGTAATGCGTGGCTTCTCCGCCTTGCGGAATTCGCCCAGCTCACGGATGAGCTCGCAAACTTTGTTGTGCTCCGCAACGGCCTGACGGATCGCCGCGTCAGAGGTGTCTATGCCATAAACCTCAGCCAGGGGCTTGAGAATGTGGTTGCGGCACTGGAGAACATAGAGATTAAAGCCGTTGTCGTCGGCCTTCATGGGAATTTCCATGTTCTGATAGAAGAACTTGGGGTTCTCCTTGTTAACGCAGTTCAGCAGCTCCATGTTTTCAATGCAGCGGTTCATCATTGAGCATCCGTCCGGGGCGATGATGCAGTCCGCAAAGTTGAACCCGCCTTCCATAGCCCTTTCCAGCAGGGCACGGGAGAACTCGCACAGGAAGCTGGTCAAATAGTAAGTCCCAATTTCCATGGAACCGGTTCTCGGCGCGCGAAGACGCGTTGAGAAAACGCCGGGGAGATTAAGCAGAGGCTCGGGAACGTTTTCGCAGGTATAAGCGACGCACTTGCGCCCGTCAGCCCGGGCCTTGTCGATCAGCTCATTATCCGCGTTGAGAAGCAGGTTCTCAAGATAAATCAAATGCTTTAAATCTTTCACTAATATTTCCCCTTATGTCAGGTAATCAGATAAAATATTAACTAATTAAGCCATAACAGAAACCTGCGTCAGCAGGCTTCTATTTCTTTAATCATCAGTTCATTGCCCTGCTCCAGCCACGTGTTGCCGCCGCCGCAGTATGGGCACGTTTTTCCGTATTCAACGGTTGGATATGTTTTCTTGCAGTCGTCACACCAGGTTATCGCCGGGATGATTTCATACTTCAGCACGGAGCCCTCAATCGAAGGTGTCTTCTTCGCGTACCATGCCCAGCAGTCAACAAGATAGTCCGGAACAATGCCGGAAACCTCGCCGAACTGGAGCGTTACGGAGTCAATCTTCGTGAGCTTGTTTTCCTCCTTGAGCTGTTCAACCTGCTTAATAACATATGTAACGATAGTTAACTCATGCATGGGCTTTCCTTTCGCCATAGGGAGCACGGGAGCCTAATGGCTCCCGCACGCCTTGGGTAACAAATAAATTACTTGGAAGCTCTCTTGTGCTTAATGATGTTAATCTCGCGCTTAACAGCATAGGCGCCAATGGCCTTCAGCTTGTCCTCTGCCGGGATCATCTTGCTGCACTCGGGGTGAACTCTCTTCAGGTGGATAGCATCGAACTTGCACTTTGTGGTGCAGATGCCGCAACCAATGCACTTGTTCGGGTCAACAACGGAGCGGCCGCAGCTGAGGCAGCGGGAGGCTTCGCTCTTGATCTGCTCTTCTGTGAAGGTTACACGGTCGTCATTCATGGTGAGGACCTTGCTCTTGTCAATAACAACCTGAGCGCGTGCCGGCTTCTTGACCTTCTCAGGCGGAACAGTGATGTTCTGCTTGTCCAGCTCAACGAAGTGACGGGTGTTGCGGTGGATTGTCAGACTCTGGCCGACGTTGACGAAGCGGTGTATGGAAACAGCGCCTTCACGGCCGGATGCGATAGCGTCGATTGTATACATAGGACCTGTTGCGCAGTCGCCGCCGACGAAAATGTCAGGCTCGGAGGACTGGAAGGTAACCTTGTCGCAGGGGATAATGCGTCCGTCGGGAGTCTCAGCGGCTGTTCCCTTAAGAACCTCGCCGTAGTCTGAGCGCTGGCCGATTGCAACGAGAACGTTGGAGCAGGGAACAACGACTGTCTCTTCCTCGTTGAACTGCGGGTTGAACTTGCCGTTTGCGTCGCGGACTGAGGTGCAGCGTCTGAACTCAACGCCTGTAACCTTGCCGTTTTCGCCGATGATGCGTTTCGGACCCCAGCTGTTGTTAATCTGAACGCCGTCTTCAATGCCTGCGTTCTTCTCGTCGGGAACAGTGGGCATCTCCTCGTCCTTCTCAAGGCAGAACATCTTTACGTTGCGGTTGCCAAGACGCAGAGCTGTACGTGCAACGTCGATTGCAGCGTTGCCGCCGCCGATGACGACTGTGTCGCCTTCAATGGCCTTCAGCTCGTTCTTGTTAACAGCGCGGAGGAAGTCAAGACCGCCGACAACACCCTCAAGCTCTTCGCCTTCAACGTTGAGCTTAGATGCCTTCTGGAGGCCGACTGCTACATAGAATGCCTTGTAGCCTTCGTCGCGGAGCTGCTGGATTGTAACGTCCTTGCCGACTTCAACGCCGCAGCGGAACTCAACGCCCATCTCGCGGAGAACATCGATTTCGGAGTTAACAGTAGCCTTGTCAACACGGAAGTTGGGGATGCCGTTTACCAGCATACCGCCGGGAGCAGCTTCCTTCTCGAAGACAACCGGTGTGTAGCCTTCAATTGCGAGGAAGTATGCGCATGACATACCGGCCGGGCCGCCGCCGATAATGGCAACCTTCTGGTCGAACTTTGCGCGTGTGCAGGAATTCATCGGCGGGATATAGCGGTGCTCAGACTTCATATCCTGCTCTGCGATGAACTTCTTGATTTCGTCTATCTGGAGAGCCTGGTCAACTGTTCCGCGTGTGCAGGCATCCTCGCAGTACTTGCGGCAGATTGAACCGCAGACTGCCGGGAACGGGTTGTCCTTCTTAATGAGCTCAAGGGCGTCTCTGTAGTTGCCGTCGCCGGCCATCTTGATGTAGCCCTGGATAGCGATGTGAGCGGGGCAGGCGGTCTTGCAGGGAGCTGTGCCGGTGGGCCAGGTCTGGATGACGCCGTTCTCGTTCTTATAGTTCTTGTGCCAGTGGCCTTCTGACCAGTTGGGAGTCTCCTCAGGCAGAGCCTCCTTCGGGTACTCAATGGGTCCTTCCTTGGTGCAGAGCTTCTGGCCCAGCTTAACAGCGCCGGCGGGGCAGGTCTCAACGCACTTGCCGCAGGCTACGCACTTCTCGCCGTCGCTCTCAGCAACATAAGCTGAGCGGGAGAGGTTACGTGTGTTAAAGAGCTGTGATGTACGCAGAGCGTTGCAGACGCCGACTGCGCAGTTGCATATTGCGAAGATCTTGTTTTCACCGTCGATATTGGTGATCTGGTGGACATAGCCTCTGTCCTCGGCCTTCTGGAGAACCTCCATAGCCTCTTCGTATGTAATGTCGTGGCCCTTGCCGGTCTCGCGGCAGTAGTCAGCGAAGTCGCCAACGCCCATGCACCACTCGCACTCGATGTCTCCGGAGCCTTCGCCGCGGATGCGCTGCTGCTTACGGCAGGAGCATACGGAAATGCCGATGTGGCCTTCATACTTCTTCAGCCAGTAGGAGATGTGCTCAATGTCAGCGGACTCCTGCTCTGCCGGGATGGCCTTCTCAACAGGGATAACGTGCATACCGATTCCTGCGCCTCCGGGAGGTACCATTTCGGTCAGACCGGCGAGAGGAAGATATGCCATTCTCTCAAAGAAGTTAGCTACGTTCGGAGTCTGAACAGGAATGTCGTTGTGCATAACCATAAGCTCGGCGCTGCCGGGAACGAACATGTCCAGAACCCAGCGCTTCTCGTGGTTGGGGTTCTTTCCGTCCAGATTTTCCCAGTGATACTCAATGTATCCGACGTCGCAGGCGATAGCCAGCAGCTCTTCAACATAAGCTGTGTCAAACTGGGGGTTCTTCTTTGCAACGTCAGCAAGGAAGACGGGGTTGCGCTTTTTGAATGTGAGGAGCATGTCCAGCATGTCGTCAGCCTTCTGCTGGCCGTACTTTGAAACTGCGTAGTCAAAGCCTGCTGTAATGCCCCAGTACTCGGGTGAGTCGGTGGTAAGCTTTTCCGCTCCGAGCATAACCTTCGCGCGGTCGGTTATCTCCTTGGCGAGCTTAAATACCTTCTCGTCATGTGTTAACTGTGCCATAGAATGTAATCTCCTCCTCTTGTTATATGACATATTAAAATGACGTGTGAATGCGTGTTAAAAATCCGACAAGCATAGTGGGACTTTTAACAATATTCTGATTATAATTATAATAAACTCTTGTATTTTTTTAACAAACACTTTATAATGGATGTGCCAAAATGTCACACTTTTCCAAAAGTGAGCAAAAGAAAAAGGAGCATCTCATGGCCACCGGTGATATTATAAAAAACGCCATAGCTGAAGGGGCGAAGGAGCTTATCCGTGAAAACGGCATCGAAGAGATTACCGTCACCCAGATTTGTAATAAGGTGGGCATCAACCGCCGTAATTTTTACCGCTACTTCCGCGACAAGTTCGAGGTCGTGGACTGGATATATTATCATGACGCGCTCATCAGCAACTCCCCTCACTATGAGGGCTGGAGCATCTTCGACTATATGCAGCGCATCATGGAGTCTCTGTACGCCGACCCGAAGTATTATCTTAATGTATTAAAATACCAGGGGCAGAACTCCTTCCGCGAATACAGCACCGCCAATCTCCGCCGGCTTATTGAGGCGGACTACGCGAAAATTTTCCCTGAAGCGGAGCTGCTTGACCTGTTCGTCACCAGCTTGTGCGACCTGACCTATGATGTATGCATCTGGTGGCTGAGCCAGGAGCAGATTTATTCCCCCGTGGAGATTACCGCAATATACAAAAGCTTCCTCATGCGCTCCTCTCAGCAAACAGCCAACCTCCTTGCCCGCAGCATCCGCACCGATGCGAAGAAAATCGACTTCAAGCCCCCCGAACCCGGCGCGCGCTAGCGCCAGCGCCGCAGGCGCCGCGCGGCGCAAATGCGGAATTCGGAATGCGGAATTCGGAATTTAGTCCGCAGTCAGACGGGGGAGACGAGAACGAGAATATAGTAATGGCGAGAGAAATTTAATGCGGAATTCGGAATTAAGGAGAACGAAATGGATAATGCAGTTAAGGATAAAAGCAAAGCGTTTGCAATTAGAACTGTCAAATTATATCAATATCTTACCGATGAAAAGAAGGAATATGTTTTATCGAAGCAGCTTCTGAGATCGGGCACTTCGATTGGCGCTAATGTATCTGAAGGAATCAGAGCCCAAAGCAGGCCGGATTTCTTCGCGAAGCTTAATATTGCTCTTAAGGAAGCTGAAGAAACTTCCTATTGGCTTGAACTGCTCCATGAGACTGATTATCTTACCGAAGACGAGTTCAGCAGTATTTATGGCGACTGTGAGGAGCTGATTAAGCTTTTAGTTGCCATTACCAAAACGCAAAAACAATAAATTCATTCCGAATTCCGAATTCCGAATTCCGAATTAATTTCGACCGAAGGGAGAAATTCCAATGTCACCAATGGGACCCGGTGGACCGGGTATGCGCGGTCATCTGACCGAAGAAGAAAAGGCCAACAAGCCTGTCGTAACCAAGGAGCTTCTGCTCCGCATCCTGGGCTATATGAAGCCCTATACCTGGCAGTTTCTGCTGGTTTTCGTAACCATATTAATTTCCGCCGCCGTCGGTCTGCTCCCGTCAATCATAACGGGAAAAATCGTAGACAAGGCGCTGGTTGACCGTGACATGGCCCAGCTTATCCAGCTGTGTCTTGCGGCCTTTGCCGCCGTTGCGGTGAGCCAGATAATCAGCGTGCTGGAGAGCTATATCAACTCCTGGATTTCCCAGCGCATAATCTTCGACATGAAGAACCAGATGTATGACCATCTCCAGTATATGCCCCACGCCTTCTTCACCACCGAAAAGCAGGGCGATATAATCACCCGCATGAATACCGACATCAGCGGCGTCAGCTCCGTCATCTCCCAGACCCTCACCAGCATCGTCTCCAACCTGGCAACCGTGGTAACCACCATGGTGGCCCTGTTTTCCATGAGCTGGGAGCTGGCCATCGTGGGCATTCTTGTAATCCCTCTGCTCATCTTGCCCAGCCGCCTTGTTGGCAACAAGCGCTTCGAGCTTCTGACGCAGAGCCAGGCGAAAAACGACGAGCTCAACCAGGTCATCAACGAAACCCTCAGCGTCAGCGGCTCCATGCTCGTCAAGCTGTTCACCCGTGAAAAGAAGGAATATGAAAATTTCGTCAAGGTGAACGAGGAGGTAACCCAGCTCTCCCTCAAGGAGGCCCGCAGCGGCAAGTGGTTCTTCGTCTTCATCGGCATGTTCACCCAGGTGGGCCCGTTGCTTATCTATCTCGCCGGCGGCTTCTTCATGATCAGAAGCATTGACCCGACTCTCACCGTCGGTACCATAACCGCCACCGTGGCCCTCATTAACCGGCTTTACCGCCCGGTTGAGTCCCTGCTGAATATCAGTGTCGACTTCACCCGGTCCCTAGCCCTGTTCACCCGAATCTTTGACTATCTTGACCGGCCCATCACCATCAAGTCCCCTGAAAACGGCCTCAAGCCAGACCTCAAGGAGCAGGACATTGTCTATGACCACGTCAGCTTCAGCTATAGCGAGGACAAGCCCCTCCTGACCGATGTCAACTTCACCGTTCCCGGCGGCAAAATGTATGCCATCGTGGGCCCCTCCGGCTCCGGCAAATCCACCGTCGTAAACATGATTCCCCGTCTCTATGACGCCGATGGCGGCACCGTTTCCATCGCCGGCGTAAACGTCAAGGACATGGACCTGTCCTGGCTCCGGTCAAAAATCGGCGTCGTCACCCAGGATACCTATCTTTTCAACGGCACCATTCTCGATAATCTGCTTTATGCAAAAGAAGACGCCACCATGGCCGAAATCGAGGACGCCTGCCGCAAGGCCAGCATTCACGATTTCATCGCCCGCCAGCCCGAGGGCTATAACACCCAGGTGGGCAACCGGGGTCTCAAGCTCTCCGGCGGCGAGAAGCAGCGCATTTCCATCGCCCGGGTAATTCTCAAAAACCCCGAGATCCTGATTCTCGACGAGGCCACCTCCGCCCTTGACTCAATCTCCGAAAACGCCATTCAGGAAGCCCTCGAAACCATGATGGCCGGCCGCACCAGCATCGTCATCGCCCACCGGCTTTCTACTATATTAAAAGCAGACAAGATTCTTGTGGTCTCCGGCGGCGTAATTGCCGAGCAGGGGACCCACGAGGAGCTGCTCCGTCTTGGCGGCGTATACCACGAGCTGTATGAAACCCAGTTCCGCACCGCCATTTCCTATGAAACCGGCGCCGACTCAGATTTTGACCTTCAGTCCCTTTCCTCCGAGCTCAACGCCCGCAAGATCACCGAGGCTGATATATCCGATGTATATAATCTCTGCCGTGACAACCGCAAGTATTACCGTCTCATGCACATGAAGCCCTCCATGCAGGCCCTGACCCGGGTAATCAGCGAGGTGCCCGCCGGGTCCGACCCGAAGAACAAGCACTTTGTCGGCTTTTATGATGACGATAACAAGCTAGTCGCCATCCTCGACCTGATAACCGGCTATCCCGAATCCGATGATGCCTTCATCGGCTGGTTCATGGTTGACGCCAACCGCCAGGGCGAGGGCATCGGCTCCCAGCTGCTGGCCGATATAAGAGCCGCCATGAAGGCCCGTGGCTATGACTATCTCTCCCTCGAAGTCCGCAAGGAAAACGCCGACGCCATCGACTTTTGGCAGAAGAACGGGTTCGAGGCGCAAGCTGCAAGCTCCAAGGCGCAAGGAGAAAACGAGGACGAGAACGAGGACGAGAACGAGGACGAGAACATCACCCTGGCGAGAGAGATCTAGTTAGGAGTTAGGAGTTAGGAGTTAGGAGTTATGAGCGCCTCAGCGTAAACT
>R11__coassemble_46_pt1 | contig 97625 bp, 90 predicted proteins | sample R11__metabat2_low_PE_045 | metagenome-assembled genome bin R11
ATGAAGAACGGCGTGACGGCTATTTATCAGTTGCAGAAACATCTCCCAGGCTGTTCTTCCAAAATGAGAAACCGATTTTATTTGACGAATGGCAAGACGCCCCCAAATTATGGGGTGCAATTCGTAAAGATTGTGATGATAATCCTGAATCTATTGGGGAGTATTATCTTACGGGGTCGAGCAGCCAAAAAATTGAAACACCCCATACCGGAACCGGCAGAATCAGCGAACTTGTCATGTATCCAATGACTCTTTGGGAAACAGGAGAATCAAACGGCAGCATCTCGCTAAGCTCACTTATAGACGATGGGCAGTATAACATTGATGGATGCATGTCACAGCTTGAGCTTGAAGACCTTTTCTTTTCGGCTTGTAGAGGCGGATGGCCCAGGTGCCTGGCGCTCGGAGACCGAAATGCAAAGCTGGAAATAGCAAAGGATTATTATCATCAAATCTATACAAAGGATATTAATGCAATTGATGGTGTAAAACGCAATCCGGAATGGGCGAGAATCCTTCTTTGGTCTTATGCAAGGAATATGGCGACTTTAGCAAAAAAGACGAATATTTTTGCAGATGTGAAAGCAAATAGCAATGTTACTGACGCAACGCTTTCCTCATATGTAACCGCACTGGAAAATCTCTTTGTGCTTAAAGACATTGATGCGTGGACGCCGCAAATCAGGTCAAAAACAGCAATAAGGGCGGCGAAAAAACATATTTTTGTTGATCCGTCTATTGCTTTGGCTGCCCTTGGAATATCTCCGGAATATTTTTATAATGATTTGGATCTGTTCGGCCATGTTTTCGAAAACATGGTTTTACGGGATCTGCTGGTTTACGCTCAGGCTCATAACGCCAGAATTATGCATTACAGTGATGATGGTGGAGTTGAGGCGGACGCGATATATCAGGCAGCAGACGGGAGGTATGCGCTAATTGAAATAAAAACCGGGACCGGAGCTGTTCCGGCAGCTGAAAAAAATCTACTGAAGTTTAGGGAAATGATCCGGAAATATAACGAAAAAGTTATGGAAAACGCAGACCATCCGGGCGTTGCCTATAGAGAACCATCTGCCTTGGTCTGCATTTGCGCCAATGCATCTATGGCTTATACAACCGAAAATGGTATGAAAGTGGTTCCGGTAGGATGCCTTAAAGACTGATTGACAGAAGGAACGCTGAAGGGTGCGGGGCAAATAGCGGCTTAAGCACCTGCTCGGGCGTTGATACGGAAAAAACGGGGCAAAATGCCCCGAAATATTAATGAAAAACGGGGCATTTTGCCCCGTTTTGCTTGACTTGGAAGGGCTTTTCATTGAAATTTTGCCGCGGAGTGGTATAATGCTACCAAGAGATGGATTTACTCCCAAGGAGAAATGAAAAGTGAAAAAGAGATTATTAAGCTTAATGCTGTGCGCGGTTATGCTGCTGGTGATGGTGCCCTTTGGCGCCCTAGCGGACGAGGGCACAGAAGAGACAGCAGAACAAATTCCCACCACTGTAAATGATATTCCAGCTTCGACCTCGGAAACGGTGAAGGAAGAAATTCCGGCGGAGCCCCTGCCGGTTAATATCGTCAAGGATCTGAATGATGATGACCAGGGCGCCGGCGAAGTGCAGAGCACGGAGAGCCCCACTGAAGGCAGCGAGATTGCGCCCGCCTCCGAAGAGCTTGAAGAGACGCAGGGCAGCAACGGTCCCGCACTGCTGGAAGGCGAAAAGGCCGCGACGACGATTACCAACTGCACCGAAACCAACGCCTGCGACGGCGACACCGTCACGCTTTATGCAACCTTGATGGCCGGAAATACACCCCTTGCCGGCAAGAAGGTTGACTTTTACGGTAAGAACCTTACGACTGATGAAAACGGAATATTCTCCGTGCAATATCCTGTGAGTGGGACGGCTGGAGACACACGCATTATAACCGCAAACTTTGCCGGTGACGACGAGTATGAAGCGGCTCAAGGCACAGCGAAGGTAACAATTGTGGCGAACAAATACACAGTAACCTTTGATGTTCAGGGCCACGGGACTGCACCGGAGAGCCAGAAGGACATTCCCGAGGGAAACACGGCGACAAGACCCATGGACCCCACGGAAACGGGCTATACCTTCGGCGGCTGGTATAAAGAAGCTGCATGCACGACGGAGTTTAACTTCAGCGACCCGATTAACGCGGACACGACCATATATGCCAAGTGGACGGTTAAGACATATTCCGTGAGCTTCAGCACCAGCCATGGCTCAACGCCGACGACACAGACGGTGGAGCACGGCAAAACCGCCGTTAACCCGGGCAGCCTGAGCGCTGACGGATGGAGCTTTGGCGGATGGTTTGCAGATTCGGTATGCGCAACGTCCTTTAACTTTACTAACCCAATTACGGCGGACACGGTGGTATACGCCAAGTGGACCCAGATTAGTTACTCAACATATGTGGCCACGGTGACAGGCGCCGGGTACGCGACGATTGTCGGCAGCACGTCCCAGACGGTTCCATATGGCTCCAGCGCCACCTTCTGCGCTCAGGTTACCAGGTCGGGCTATTACATTGCCAGAGTTTATGTTGACGGTGTTAACTATGGAGCCCCGGCATATAACAGCTCCAACGGACTGTATTACTACACCGTTACCAACTCCAACACCACATCCGGCACCCACACAATCGCCTTCCGGGTATATTCCACCAGCACCCCGGTAACCGGGGACGGCTCGGGACTCGGGCTCTTCGCAGCCGCGATGGCTCTTTCGGGAGCCGGAATTGCCATAGCAGCAGGAAAAGCAAAGAAAAAAAGCTGACCGATGACACCTGCAGGGTGGACACGAGGGGGCAGAAGTCACGAGGACGCGTTGGACGCGTCCTCGTGTCCTCCTTTTGCCTATCTCTGGCCCGGATGGGCCCGTTCCCACTGCTTTCTCTGGTGGGCGCGGAGCTTTTCTTCCAGCCCCTCCCTGGCGGCGGGGAGAAGGTCATCCCGGAGCCTGGTGCCGCCCAGGTGGCTGCGGTAAAGCAGGAAGGAGAGCAGCAGCAGCGCGGGGAAGACGATCAGTGCCGTTCCCAGAACCATCAGGTACGACGCCTTGCTCTCGGCGTAAAGGGCCGCGTTCTCCCAGTATGGGTAAGGGACGCCCTTTTGCACGGAGCGGCTCCCCAGCTTAAAGACCAGGGGGAAGAGCTTGGCCACAGAGAAGCGGCCGGTGTTTTCATAAATAACCCCGGAGCCGATGGGGAACTTGTCTTTAACCGCGTTTATGGCGAAGTTCTTGACGGGGTTGGGCAGGACGATTTCATAGCTGGTAATGGCCGTTCCGGCGCCGGAAACATAGCCCAGGTCTTTGGCGACGATGTCTCCGCCGGTAAGACCGTTATAGATGTCGCAATAGGTATCATAGTTCATGAAAAGGCCCATGCCGTCAGTATAGGCCTTGGAGCTGGAGGAGTCAGTTTCACGCTCAACAACTCCCGCCACAGTAACCTGAACGCCGGCGGCGTTAAACGTAAGTCCCACGACCTCATCGCTGCCAAAGAGGAACCAGGCCAGCTCCCGGTCAAGGACCACCTCGTCCTTCATGAGAGTATCGTCTGATATATAATGGCCGGAAACCAGCGTCAGGGGATGAAAGTCAAAAAAGTCCCCGCCAACGGCCGTTACGGACGCGGTGCCGCTGGCTTTGTCTGAGAACACCTTCATGGTGCCGGAGCAGCTCCAGGCGTCAGTAAAGGGCGTGGGGTCAGTGGCGATGGAGGCCTCGGTGAGCTTGGTGAGCATGGCGGAGCGGAAGGTATATATGTCCGCCTTGCTGACGCCCTGCCCCACGGGGACAAAGCAGGAAACCTGGGAAAACTCCAGCTCGTTTTCCCCCCGCCAGCGCTTATATTCATATTGGCTCTGCAGGCAGTTAACCGCCAGAAAGGCCAAAACAAAGCACAGCAACGCCGCCGCGAAGAGAACGGACCCCGCGGCGGTGTATATTTTTTTCTGTTTCGAGGATAAGGGTGATTTCATCAGCTGTCTGCCATTCGTACCTGGTCGCCGGAGGATATGGGGGCACTGGAGGTGGTAACGACGAAGTCGCCTGACTCCAGGTCGCCGCTGATGGCGGAGTTAACATCGTCAGAGGCGAGAACCTCAACGCTGACCCGCTTTGCATAATACCGGTTGCCCAGGGCGGAGTTTTTCGCGGTTATTACCAGGACGAAGCTGCCGTTGGAGTCGGTCCGGACGGCGGAGGAGGGAACAATAAGGTCATAGCTGGAGCTGCGGGAGCCAACGGATATGGTCAGCTCGGAGCCGGTGGTCAGGTCGTCGCCAACAACATCGAAGGTGATGGTCTTTTTGTTCTGGGGGTCGGTCTGGTCAACCTTTATGGAGGAAACAGTGGCGGTTATCTCGCTGCTCCAGAAATAGTTGGAAATGGTCCCCGTGTCGCCCACCTTGATGCGCCGGGCCTGGTCGGTGGTTACGGAGTAAGAAACCGTGTAGCCCTTGTCAGGGGACTCAATGATGCACATAACATCGTCCTTGGCAACCTTGCTGCCGGCAACGGCGCTGATTGAGGTTACGGTGCCGTCGCATGGGGCGGTTATTTCAACAGGATCAGCACCGGAGAGGGAATCCACCTTGGCCTGAGCCTTTTCTATTTTGCTTTGAGTTTCAGCAACGTCGATTGCAGCAGAAGCAGCGGTTTTTGCATTTGAAGCGTCAGTATTTGCTTGGGAATCTATTGCAGAATAATATGAATATTCAACGCTATAGTAGTTGTCTCTTGCCAATTCATAGGCAGTTTTTAAAGTAGATGTGTCACCGGACGCGACCTTGGCATCATATTCATCCTTGACGTCTTGATAGGCTTTATTCGTATTTTCAACTTCCGTTTCGCACGCTGCAATGATTAAGTCGTCGGCGGCTAAAACTTCTTCCCTAGTTTGTTTCGCCTCATTCAATTCAATCAACTTTTGGGCTTTTTCCTCTTCAGGAGCTTCATCATAAGCTTTTTGCGCTTCGGCTACCAAATCATCTTGCTCAACTTGATCGCAAGCCTTAAGTAATTCTGCAGCATCTAAATCATTTTTCGCGTTATCTAATTCAGTTTTCGCAGCCGTGACTTTTTCTCCCAATGCTTTCAGCTCTTGGTCACTTGCTTCATAATCTGCCTTGGCGGCGAGCATATCATCATAGGCAGTCTGTGCCTGATCGGCCAAAACGCCAATACGATAATTGGTAGCTGTGTCTTGACTTGTAGTATATGAAGCTTGGTTTCTTTGCAGAGTGAACTCTAGTGCATCCAAATTGTCCTGTGCGGCCTCCAGCTCGTCGCTGTCGCCATTACCCATGGTGAACAGCAGATCACCGGCCTTGACCTCCTGGCCCTCCTTGACGTTAATCTGACCCACATAGCGGGTGGCAGAAGCCTTGACCTGGGTGTTGTCCACGGCGGTGAGCTTGCCGGTGCCTCTGACGCGGGCGGTTATTGAGCCGCTTTCCGCCACCGAGGAGGCCACCTCGGGGAGAGTCCTGTTCATGATGGTGTTGGAGAAAAAGGTCAGCACAAGGAGGATGGCGAGGAAGATAATCGTCGCCGTCTTTACCCATTCTATGCTGCCGATTTTGTTGTTTTCCATGTTTGCTCCTTTAACCTTTGACACTGCCGGAATTGGCCGCAATGCCCTCTACGAGATATTCCTCGCCGTGGAGGAAGATGAGCAGGGAGGGAATCATATAAACCGTCGCCATGGCGAAGGCGAGGCCGATTTCCCCGCTGTTTATGCTGGAAAGGAAAACCGAAAGAGGCTGGGAGTCTGCATCCTCAAGGAGAATGAGGGGCTGCTCAACCATGTTCCAGTAGTCAATGAAAACGAGAATTGCAATTGAATACAGCGCGCTTTTGCACTGGGGAAGACAAATTTTTGTGAATATCTGCCACTCGGAGGCCCCGTCAATCTTGGCCGCCTCTATTAAGGAATATGGTATGCGGCGCATAAACTTGGTAAGCAGATAAACGGAAAAGGGGGCGAAGATGCCGGGCAGGATTATTGACCAGCGGGTGTTTAATATGCCCAGCCAGCGGGAGACCAGATAGTTGGGGACCAGGGTTACCTGATAGGGCATTAGCATTAATATTACATAAAAGAAGAATATGCCGGAACGGACTCTGCCACGCCAGCGGGTAAAGGCATAGGCCGTCAGGGACGCCATGCCGACCTGGAGCAGCACAATGGGCGCCACCAGGAGGACGGAGTTCCAGAACTTAAGGAGATAATCAGGGGTTTTAATCAGGCCGCTGATATATTGGGAGAGGGTCACCTTGTCAGGGATGAACTTCAGGTTGACCTGCTTTGAAACATAGCCGCCGTTGGTGGAGGAGAAAATCATGCCGTAGTTGGAGTTAATCTCACTTTCGGCCATGAAGGAGTTGGTAATCGTCAGGACGGTGGGCAGCAGGAAGGCGATGGAGAAAACCACACACAGAATGAACATGGCCGTGCGGCCGAAGAGACGCTTTTTCTTTTTCATCCTTCAATGTCCCTCCCGAACCAGTCTTCGGCCTTAAAGAGGAGCCAGATTACCACCACCAGAAACAGCGCCATAACAATCGCCGCGGCGGAGAGCTTCTGGTAGTCAAGAGAATGGAAGGTGTTGTTCATAAAGTGCTGGAGCATATAGAGAGACTCATAGGGATAGTCCCCGGCAAGAAGATATACCTCACGGAAAATTTTGAAGGAGTTTATCATGGAAAGAATCGTCACGAAAACGATGGTGGGGGAAAGATAGCGCAGCTTGATGTTGAAGAACTTATAGACCTCGTTGGCGCCGGAAACATCGGCCACCTCCAGCAGATCCTTGGGGATGCTGGAAAGGGCGGACATGAAGAGAATCATGTTATAGCCCAGGTTCTTCCACAAAAACAGCAGCACGACGACATATTGGGCATAGCTGCTCTGGAGCCAATCTATATCAAGATTAAACAGGGCGTTGACCGTTCCGTTATAGTTGAAAAGCACCTGCCAGATTAAAACGATGGAGGCCACGGGTACCATCATCGGGCTCAGGAAGAAGGACCTGAAGGCCGACTTGCCCGGAATGCGGGCCTCGAGCATAACCGCCAGGGCCAGCGCCAGAATTACGGACAGGGGCACGGCCACAACGGAGAAGGAAAGGGTGTTGCGGCAGGCCATTTTGAAGGCGGAATTATTAAAGAGATTAATAAAATTCTGCAGGCCCACAAAGTTGCGGGTGGCGGTCCCGTCAATGAGGGAATAATAAACGACGACGAAAAAGGGCAGAACAAAGAATATGCCCACGCCGATAAGGCTCGGCGAAAGAAAGGCCATGCTCTGCAGAAAATCCTTCCGGCGGGCCTCCTTGTGGAGCTTCGCCCGCTGAGAAGCGCCCTCCTCGGAGGAGGGAAGCTCTTCGGTATTCAGTTCTTCGGCTTCGTTTATTGTCATACAGCGGATATTATACAATAAAAGCCGTCAAAAATAAATATAAATTATGAAATTATGTAAATTTTTTTAGAATAACTAATGAACAAAGTGTGTCCAGTCCGCAGTTCTGCGAACTGCGGAACTATATTCGTTCCTGGGAGAACGAATTATATTCTGCATGGCAGAATGATATTGCTTCGCAATGATATTCATGCTACGCATGAGTTGGGGGAACGAATATAATATCGCTTAACGAAGTTAAATATCGTTTGGCGCAGCCAAATATAATTTGCGTAGCAAATATCGTCATGCGCAACGTGCAACGCGAAACGGGAAGCCAATTAGGAATTAGGAATGAGGAATTAGGAATTAGGAAGTGAGATAAAATTAAGAACATAAAAGATAAACCATAAGGAATAAACCGTAAATACATTATCATAAAATCATAGTCATAAAATAATAAAAATAATAAAAAATACCGCGGAAGGGCTGGCCTCCCGCGGCAGTGAGAGAAGCGGATGGGATTAAAAATCGTCCTCAAGGATGATGTCGGCAAGCTCCAGCTCGTCTATCCAGCCAAGGTCATCCTTGCCCTTTTTCATTTTTGAGCCGCAGCCGGGGCAAACCGCGGGAGCACGGCCCTTGACCACCGTTCCGCATTCGGAGCAGGTGAACCTATCGGCGGAAAAGAAGTGGGACTGAACCAGCCAGTGTGCCCGGGAACTGTTCTTTTTCATAATATGAATATGCCTCCCGTTGAATTAATTTGCGAATAAAACTTGTTTTCAAACGACCGGTTTAGTTATATAATTTTTTGGAAAATATGGCAAGCCATTGGAACGGAAAAAAGACGATGATAAAAGCGGTTTTGTTTGACCTGGACGGGGTCTTGATTGACTCCGAAAAAATATATGTGCGCTTTTGGATGCAGGCGGCGGAGGAGCTGGGATATAGCCTCCCGACGCAACAGGCGCTGGAGCTGCGCAGCTGCGGCAAGGCAACCGGCGGGGAAATCCTCAGCAGAGTTAACGGCGGCCGGGACGTATATGACGAGATATATGCCCGCCGGGTTGAGCTGATGGACGAATATATCGCCCAAAACGGCTATGAGGCAAAGCCCGGCGCCTTTGAGGCGCTCCCGGAGCTGAAGAGGGCCGGCTACCGGCTGGCGATTGTAACGGCCTCGGTGCTGGAAAAGAAGCTGCCCATGCTGGAGAGGATGGGCTTTACGGAATATTTTGACGATATAATTTCCGCCCACGAGGTTAAGCGCAGCAAGCCCTTCCCTGACGTATATCTTTACGCGGCGGAGAAGCTGGGCATTAAGCCGGAGGAGTGCGCCGCTGTTGAGGATTCGCCCAACGGAATCCGCAGCGCCCACGGGGCGGGCATGAAGGTAATTATGGTCCCCGACCTTACGGGACCGGACGAGGAGCTGAGCCGCCTTTGCACGGTGGTAGACAGCCTGAAGGATGTCCCTTTGACCATACGTAAACTCGAAGAAATATTCCAGACGGAATATTATTTCGAGTAAAAATATTCCAAGAGGAATATTTTTTAGAGTTATTATTTGACTATAAATGGTAATAATGTCGTGATTCATATGAATAATGACATTATTATTGTTGTTTTTGGCACGAATGTGAGCTATGATTTCGAACATGGAGGGTTTAAAAATGCAAAATATTTTACTTGTTATTGACATGCAGAAGGATTTTATCGACGGGGCGCTTGGCACCGCTGAGGCGGTGGAGATTGTCCCCGCGGTAAAGGCGAAAATTGAGAGCTTTGAGGGTACGGTGCTCTTCACCCGGGACACGCACTTTGAAAATTACCTTGAAACCCAGGAGGGCAGAAATCTGCCTGTTCCCCACTGCATAAAGGGCACTGATGGCTGGCAGATTTCGCCGGTGCTGCAGCCCCTGGTTAAAACAACCCCTATTGACAAAATTACTTTCGGCTCCCGGGAGCTAGGGCCAATGCTGGTTGAGATGAACAAAGAAAATCCAATCGGCGAGGTGACGCTGATTGGACTTTGCACTGATATTTGCGTAATTTCAAACGCGATGATTGTCAAGGCCTTTTTGCCGGAGGTCCCGGTTACGGTGGACTCCTCATGCTGCGCCGGCGTTACGCCTGCCTCCCACGAAACGGCCCTTACGGCCATGAAGGCCTGCCAGATAAAGATTATATAACGGCTTAAGCTTTTTTAACCTTGATGGTTGCGGCGTAGGCACTGTTGCACAGGCCGAGAACGGCCGAGAGAATAAACAGAGTTTCAATGCCCAGCGTCTGCCATATCCAGCCGCCAAAGAGGGCGATTAGGATGGTTACCATGTGGTTAACGGAAAGACCGGTGGAGATTGTGGCCCGCATTTCCTCGGGACTGTCTGATATATCCTTCACGTAGACGCTGGAGGCCATTGAGGCTAGAGAAATTACGGAGTCAAGCACATAGTTCACGCAGCAGACGATGAAGGCTACATTCATGGGGAAGATGTGGTGGGCAAAGCCATAGAAGAAGCAGACGATTACAAGAATCAGCGTGTCGGATATCATAACGATTTTATAGCCGATTTTGTCAATCAGCTTGCCGACCACCGGCGAAAGGAAGAAGCACGCCACAGCTGAAACGGCAAACAGAAGGCTGATTACCGCGGTGTTCGCCCCATAGAAAAGGATGAGCACATAGGGCCCGAAGGTGAAGAAGACCTGCTTGCGGGCTCCGTAAAACACCTCGAGCATATAGTATTTGCCGAATTTTTTGCGGAAATAAAAGCGCTGCTGGGACTCGTCCGCCTTGGCCTTGCCGTTAACGCGGAAGGCGAGAATGAGACCGACGCCCGTTAACACGGAGGAAAGAATAAAGGCCGGGCGGAACAGCGTTGTTCCGGGCAGAATGGCAAAGGCGATTATAACAATTATATATCCGCCAAGAGTGCCCAGCTGATGGACTGAATTCTGCCAGCCAAGGGCGCGGCCGCCGTTTTCCGGCAGGGCGTATTCCAGGGAGATGGTGCTGCGCATGCCCAGCTGAATATGGTCACCGAGAGAATAAATGCAGACGGCAAGAATAACCAGCGCCTTCGCCGGGCTGATTACCGCGTGCATCACCATGCCGATGAGCATTATTACCGAGCCCATCTTAAAAAGACCTTCGGCGGACATGCGATAAAACAAGGCGAGAATAAAAACCAGCAGAAGACCGGGCAGCTCACGGAAAAACTCCGCAACTCCGCGGTCCATTTCCGTCATGCCGGCAATTTCGGCCAGATAATTATCGAGCACACCCTTATAAACTCCATAGGCAATGGCCATCATGGCAACGGAGATGAAAAACTCACGATATGGGGTGTTGGCCTTGAACGATTCCTTCATTAATACAAAAATCCCACTTTCTGAAAATCTGCGAGGGATATAGTACAACAAGGGGTTTTATTTTTCAAGCCTTTTCCCCGCCGGGAACGGACGACGGGCATACTGGCCATTTCACTCCTCCGTCACCTTGCATGAAAAAAGCACCATGGATTTCTCCAAGATGCTTAATGCTTATTACATTATTTTGACTTACACCACAGGTACATACTTTTGATTTTCCTTCATGCATTTTCATAAATCTAAAATTTCTTCATGTATATTCATGTTTCTTCATAAATGTTCATAAAATTTACAGCACAAAATCTGCAAATTCGCAAGACGATTTTAATGACCGTCCGGCTTTGCCTGATGGCGGCATGTGTGATATAATAAAACGATTAAGTTAATTACGGAGGCATAGCTTCATTTTCATGGGACGCACAGCAATATCCAACAAACAGTTTGACAAGGAACGAGCATTATATAATCTGACAGAGGGAGACCTGACGGACTGCGTTTTCGCCGGACCGGCGGACGGAGAGTCCGTTTTGAAGGAGGCAAGAGACATTACGCTGGACCGCTGCAGGTTTTCGCTGCGGTATCCGCTTTGGCACGTTAAGAAATTTTCCCTTAACGGCAGCCGCATGGACGAGCTGACCCGGGCGGCCATCTGGTACGCGGAGGACGGGACCATTACCGGCTGCACCATGGAGGGCATTAAGGCCCTTCGCGAGTGCCGGAACATTAAAATTAACGACTGCCGGATTACCTCGCCGGAATTCGGCTGGAAGTGCAACGGGATTACATTGGAAAACAGCAGCATAGACTCGGAGTATCTGTTTTTGGACAGCAGCAATGTAACGCTGAGTAATGTTAATATGCAGGGCAAATATTCCTTCCAGTATATGCAGAATTTGGTTATAGAAAACTCATATCTCGACACGAAGGACGCCTTCTGGCACAGCAAAAATGTTACGGTGCGCAACAGCACCGTTAAAGGGGAGTACCTGGCCTGGTTTTCGGAGGGACTCACAATGGAAAACTGCCGCATCATCGGCACCCAACCCCTTTGCTACTGCAAGGAGCTTAAGCTCATTAACTGCACAATGGAGGAGGCGGACCTGGCCTTTGAATACTCCGACGTGGAGGCAGACGTGAGGTCACATATTATTTCCGTAAAAAATCCCCGCTCAGGCAAAATCGCGGCTGACAGCGTCGGGGAGATTATAATGGAAGACGCCGTCATGGAATGCAGCGGCGTTGTGGAGTGCAGATGAAAAGAAAGACCGCCGGCTTCGATTTTTCCCTGCTGCCGGTAATTTTCGCCCTGGCCTGGCCGACCATGCTGGAGCAGACGATGCAGACCGCCGTTCAGTATATAGACACGGCGATGGTCGGCTCCCTGGGCGTTGAGGCGACCGCGGCCGTTGGAGCGACGACCACCATAAACTGGCTGATCGGCAGCACGGTTTCGGCGTTTGGAATAGGCTTTCTGCCGTTTATTGCCCAGGCCTGCGGCGCGGGGGAGAGAGAACGGGCCGTTGACGCAGCCACACAGGCACTGCTGGTGGCTTTCGCGGCGGGAACATTTTTTACTGTGGCCGCACTGGGGCTGAGCAAATATATTCCGGCCTGGATGCAGGTGGACAAGGACGTTCAGGAGCTGGCATCACGGTATTTCTTCATCCTTTATCTGCCCATGATCCCAAGGGCGTTCAGCATTATCCTGGGAACTGTTTTGCGGGCTGCGGGCGACACAAAGACTCCCATGAGGGTTGGCATTATGGTTAACGTGGTGAACGTCGTCCTGAACCTTCTGCTGATATACCCAACGCGCACCGTCGCTGTTGGCAGTCTGCAGCTGCCTTTGCCGGGAGCGGGACTGGGAGTTGCCGGAGCGGCCTGGGCCAGCGCAGTGGCATATGCTGCGGGAGGCGTATGGACGCAGATTGCCGTCTGGCGGCACGACAGCATTTCTCCAAAGGGAAAGACCATAAGAATAAACAAGAATATAATGGCTCCCTGCCTGAAGGTGGCGCTGCCGAACATGCTGCAGAGATTCTGCACATCCTTTGGATATGTGGTCTTCGCGGGGATGATTAACTCCCTGGGCGAAGCTTCAACCGCGGCCCACACAATTGCAAACACCGTGGAATCCGCTTTTTATATTCCCGCATATGGAATGATGACCGCCTCCGCCACGCTAACCGGCAACTGCATTGGAGCGGGAGACGAGGAGCGCCGCAAAAGCCTTGCCCGCATGATTATGGCTCTGGAACTGGCTATGATGACTGTGTCCGGCGGGCTGCTGTTTGCCTTCGCCGGGCCCCTCACGGGAATTTTCACCTCAAGTGAACAGGTGGCTGCACTGAGCACCCGGGTCCTTAGGATGGTGGCGCTGAGCGAACCCTTTTATGGCGTGAGCATTGTTACGGAGGGAATGCTGCAGGGGGCCGGAGAAACAAGGCGGCCGTTTATCTTTAACGTCGGGAGCATGTGGGGCGTTAGAATTCTTGGCACGCTGATATGCGTGGTTTACCTGGGGATGGGCCTTGCATCGGCCTGGGCCTGCATGATCGCAGGAAACATAACACTGATGGTACTTTTCGTCGCCTGCTACAAGGTGGGCAGGTGGAACCCGCTGACCCGGCAGGGAAGCGAATATAAAACATAACAGTGAACCCGTCCTGAAGGGGGGCAGGAATGTGTTGACAGGTAAAGCAAATATCGCTATAATTATACTGAATTAAAAAACAGTGTTACAAAAATCAGCGTTATTTGGAGGCAAAACATGTTCGTCGGAAGAGAAAAAGAGTGCGCCCTGTTGAGAAGCGCCCTTGAGGCAGATGGCTCTGCGGTAATGGTTTACGGGAAGCGAAAAATAGGCAAAACAACACTTATTAATAAGGTTGTAAGTGAGCGGGAAGAAAGGTATGTATATTTTGAATGCTGCGAAGATACGATGCAGGTAAATATCAGCAGCTTTACCGATGAACTTGTCCGCTGCGGCATATTACCGGTTAAAATGACGTTTGCCTCATTTTATGATGTGTTTATATACCTGAATTCTCTGCCGTATATGCTGACGGTAATAATAGATGAGTATCCTTACCTGAAGGAAATGACAGCTGGGAAGGCAGTTGATTCTGAATTTCAGAATATTGCAGACAATCGCCTCAGCAATATTCATCTAATCCTTTCAGGCTCACACGTGGGAATGATGAGGGACCTTTTGGAAGAGGATAATGCCCTTTACGGCCGCTTCAGCCAAATAATTAAACTCGGAGAGCTTAGCTACAGAGAATGTGAGGACTTTTATCCGCAACTTTCATATTATGACCGGCTGGCATTTTACGGCGTGTTCGGCGGGTCTCCGTATGTTAACGGTTTCATAGACCCGATGCTGCCATTAAGCGAAAATATTAAAAGAACGGTGCTGAATGAAGACAGCATGCTTTATATATACGCGAGCAGCATGCTAATATCAGGCTTCAGCAAAAGCATCAATGCCGGGCGCATTCTTTCAGCACTGGGAAACGGTAAAAAAAGATACAGCGAAATTGAAAACAAGCTCGGGCTTGAAAAGAACGGGAATCTTAGCAAGCAGCTCAAACAGCTTGAGGATATGGAGCTGATAACCCACGTCTATCCTGTTAACAAAGAAGAGAACGGCAAAAAAAGCACATACGTAATTAATGACAATCTTTTGAGATTTTATTACTGCTTTATATATGGCAAACGCAGCGCGCTGCAGATGCTGGGGCCGGACGGATTTTACAGCGCCAATATTGAAAAGGGAATGGATGATTTCCTTTCAAGAAGGTTTGAAGAGACCGGAAGGGAATATTTTTCTTTTTTGGCAAAGACCGGAAAACTCCCCGGAATAAAGAATATCGGCACTTATTATTATGACGATCCGGCCAACCGTAAAAACGGAGAATTTGACATTGCACTGGAATATGAAGATTCAGTGACAATAATTGAAGCGAAGTTTCTGAAAAAACCGGTGACGCTTACAATGCTCCATCATGAAGCGGGGCAAATACGGGAAATTCCAGGGATAAGGTTGAGGGAAATCGGTTTTCTTTCAGCTTCGGGATTTGAAGAGAAGGAGAATGGATATATCTACTACTCTGCTGAAGATATGTATAAGAAAATGGAAGCGAATATAAAACATAACAGGAGGCCGTTATGATTAAAAATGACATTGCCCGCACCGAGCTGATGAAATGCGCCCTGTGCTACAGCGCCCACTGCACACAGGCGTGCCCCAAAATGCCGGTGGGACGGATTATGCTCTCCAACCTGATGGCTAACACTCAGGGAGCTATTAAGGCAATTCCGGAGGGAGCGTGCATCGGCTGTGACGCACCCTGTGAGGAAAAGTGCCCAACCGGCGTGAAAATTAAAACGCTCATGGAGATGCTGGACGCCTCGCGGGATAAATATGACATGACGGTTGACGAGACGGCCATGGACCTTTCAACGGAGATTTGCGGCGTTAAGCTGGAAAACCCGTTTTTGCTCTCATCGTCGGTGGTGGCCAGCACTTATGAAATGTGCGCCAACGCCTTTGAAGAGGGGTGGGCGGGAGTCGCCTTCAAGACGATATGCCTGATGGACATCAGAGAGGCATCGCCAAGATTTTCCGCCAACCAGAATGTAAACGCGTCCTGGTACGGCTTTAAGAACATAGAGCAGCTTTCTGACCACTCTCTTGAGGAAAATCTCGATACCTTCCGCCGGCTGAAGGAAAACTACCCGTCCAAGGCCATTTTAGCCTCCATTATGGGCCGAAACGAGGACGAGTGGGAATATCTGGCCCGCAAGGTTACCGAGGCAGGGGCGGACGTTATTGAGTGCAACTTCTCCTGCCCCAACATGGAATATGAGGGGACGGGGTCAGACGTGGGTCAGGTTCCCGAGCTGGTTGAAAAATATACCGCCGCGGCAAGAAGGGGCAGCAACCTGCCGATTCTTGCAAAGATGACGCCAAACATAACAGACATGCGCCTTCCGGCCAGAGCTGCAAAGCGGGGCGGAGCAGACGGAATTGCGGCCATAAACACAATCAAGAGCATAACCGGCGTTGACATAGACAGCTTTGTCCCGGAACCGGCCGTTGGCGGAAAGTCCATGATAGGCGGCTACTCCGGCCCGGCCGTTAAGCCCATAGCCTTGCGTTTTATTGCAGATCTGGCCGGAGACGGCGAGCTGGAGGGAATGCACATCAGCGGCATGGGCGGAATACGCACCTGGGAGGACAGCGTTGAGTTTATCCTGCTGGGCGCAGGCTCCCTGCAGATTACCACCGCGGTTATGGAATATGGCTACAGAATAATCCGTGACCTGAAGCAGGGGCTGCAGTTCTATATGGCCCGCAAGGGGATTAAGTCGATTGACCAAATCAGGGGCGCATCGCTGCAGATGCTGGTGGAGAACGACGAGCTGAGCCGTGACACACGGGTTTACCCCAAGTTTGACAGAACCCGCTGCATAAAATGCGGCCGGTGCTACATCTCCTGCCGTGACGGAGGCCACCAGGCCATATACTTCGACGAGGAATCCGAAACCGTCACCATGAATCCGAAGCTGTGCGTGGGCTGCATGCTGTGCGAGCTGGTCTGCCCCAAGGGGGCAATTTCCCAGTCGCAGCGGGTACCGAAGAAATAAACACAAAAAAATAAATTGCGGGCAGAGGATTAAATCAGTCCTCTGCCCGCTGATTTGTATAAGCGGATTATAGAAGTGAATCAAGGGCGGCTTCAACCTGGGGGTATTTTTCAACCCTGGGGTTGTCATAAACGCTGCCCCGGGCGACAACGAGCTTTACGTCGCGAAGGACGGAAAGATTCTCGAGAGGATTGCCTTCAACGGCAATCATGTCTGCGGACTTGCCGGGCTCAAGGGAACCGGTAATGGCGCCGATGCCGGCAATTCCGGCGTTAACAAGCGTCGCCGTATGGAGGGCAAAGCTGTTTGAAACGCCGCAGTACTTCGTGAAGTAAACAAGCTCGCGCCACATGTCATATTGGGTGGCATAGCTGCAGGCGCTGTCTGTTCCCAAACCGACGGGGACGCCTGCGCTCAGGTTGGCCTTTGCCATGTCCGTCATGCCCGTCAGCAGTGCCTTGGAGTTAATTACGGCCGTTTCGGAGAGATTGAACATGCCTGGGAAGCCACTGACATAGGGGATAGCGGGGGAGCAGGTTAAAACCTGGGCGGCGCCGTGCTCCTTGAAGAGAGCGAGAACCTCGTCTGTTGGAGGAGCTCCGTGCTCAATTGTGTCAACTCCGCACTCCAGGGCCACCTTAACGCCTTCGGTGCCCTCGCAGTGAGCGGCAACAGGGTAGCCAAGCTCGTGGGCACGGTTACAGGCCGCGCGGACATATTCCTCGGGCATGAGCAGCTTGCCGGGCTTGCCCACCTCCTCGGAGTCCATGATTCCGCCGGTAATCATGAGCTTGATGAGGTCCGGCTTTCCCTTTGCAATTTCATCAACAAGAGACTCTGCCTCTTCGGCGCTGTTTGCGATGTGGGCGAAGGTTCCGGCCATGTGGCCGCCGGGAACGGAAATTGCAAGGTCAGCAGCCAGAATGCGGGGACCTGGGCATTTGCCGCTGTTGATGCGGTTGCGAACGGTGGTGTCGAAATCGGCAATGCCGCCGACGGCACGGACGGTTGTGACGCCGGCCATTACCGCGTTTTTCATGTTTTTGCTGACGATTTTGCGCCCAATCTCACGGGCGGGACCGCAGGAGGTTATCAGGCGGCAGATTTTGTTGAGGTCCATGGGCTTTTTGGACGGCTTGCCGGTGCCGGGCGTGTGAACATGAAGGTTGATAAGACCGGGGAGAATATATTTTCCCTGCAGGTCGCGGACCTCGTACCCGGCGGGAACCTCGCCCTCCGGCACAATGGCGCTGATTACATCGCCGTCGGTTAAAATGGCCATCCCCTTTTGCGGGACCATGTCGAGAGTGCCGTCAAGAATAATTCCGTTTATCCAGGCAGTTTTCATGGGTTGACCTCTCTTACAGGCGGGTGACTGTTTCGCCCAGCGGCTTCCGGCTTGAATGGTTGGGCAGCGGTCTTGCGCCTTCGGCGGCATAGCCAAGGTCCATAATCATTAATATTTCCTCGTTTTCCGGCAGGGAGAGCTCTTTGGCCAGCTCGTCGGGATTGAAGAAGTTGACCCAGCAGCTGTCAACGCCCTCGTTGGCGGCGGCAAGAATCATGTGGGTGGCAACAATGGTCGCGTCCTCAACGCCGGAGGTGCGCTTTTCGCCGGGATAGGTGAAAACATTGTTTTTGTCATAGGCGACGACGAGAACAACCGGAGCGCCATAGCGGCAGGGGGTTGCCCGGTCAATCCTTTCAAGGCCGGCTTCGGAGCTGATTACATAAATCCTCTGCTCCTGGAGATTTTTGGCTGTGGGGGCAAGCTGCCCGGCCTCGAGAATTGCCTGAAGCTTTTCGTCTTCAAGCTTTTTTGCTGAATACTTTTTGCACGAATATCTGTTTTTGACTACTTCCGTAAATTCCATGATATAACTCCTTTATAAATAATTACCTTATTGATTGAGCAGGCGGAGGATTTCCTCCTGATTCAGGTCCTTGCCAATAACCGTGAGGACGGTTTTGACCGGGTCGCAGGGAGAGGTCCGCGTCTCCCGAGGCGTCGCGTTAATCTGCCAGGTCTCGCCTCCGCCCTTGACGAAGCCCTTAACCCGGGAAATTTCCCCATATGACGGGTCAGCAAAAAGAACGACAATGCGCTCCAGGAGCACCTTCAGTTCCGCTTTCGGCTCCAGAATGCTGACGGAGCCAAAGTCAGACTCCTGACCGGCAATTGTTTTGGTATAGTCGGCAAGATGATAGCCGCAGGAGGCAATTTGGGCAAAATCGCCGTCAGTAAGCGCCTGCCAGTTTTTGGCAATATAAACCGGGGAAAAGTTGCGGCAGCCAATGTGCTCAGCAGCCTCTTCAAGGCGCCTTTGGGCGGCGGAAACGGCTTCAGGCGGGAGCTGCTGCACACGGCTGAAAAGCACGCACCCGGCGCAGGAGGCCTGGGAGGCCAGAATAAACTCCTCCTCGGGCGTTAAGGTCTCGCTGCCTAGACCGGCACTGACTATGGCAATAACACTGCCGGTTTCATACCAATTATCCAGCGGCGGCTCACGGAGACTGTCATAGAAAAGGTCCATGTCGAAAACGCCGGAGGGCTCAATAATCACCCGGTCATAGCCGCTCATGGCCATGGAAATAAGCTTGGTGCGGAAGCGGCGGTTGAGACAGTCCCGGTCACAGCCGGCGGCGAGCATTTCCAGCTCACACCGGTCACCACGAAGCTCCTTGAGCAGGAGCATGTCCGTGTTAACGGCACCATAGTCATATTCAAGAATACACAACCGCTCGCCCTGAGCCATAAGATAGCGGGCATAGCGGAGGAGAAAGGTGGTTTTCCCGGCTCCGAGAAAGCCGGTTATTAAATCAACTTTTGGCATAATTATTTTTCACCTTAACAACATTGAGCGCCGATGGCTTTATAAGCCCGATTATACCATTTGCCGTTCTGAAGGACAATCGGCAATTTCCGCCCATGCGAATAATTATCGTATTTCGAAGCGGAATGTGTTATACTGAGCGAGCAATAAATTAAAAACAGATTAGGAGCTAAGACACTGTGAATATATATCTTGTTGATTTTGAAAACACCGGTGAGGCGGGGCTGGCTGGAGCCGGCGCACTGAAGGCCGAGGATGCGGTTTATATTTTCTATAATGAAAACATCAAGTCCCTTTCGTTCACCCGCTGCGTGGAGCTGGTTAAGGCCACGGCGAAAATAGACTTTATCGAAACAAAAAAGGTGGGGAAGAACTATCTGGACTTCCAGCTTTCAACGTTTCTCGGGTATATGGTTGGGGACAGAAAAAACGCCGCGTTTTATATTATCAGCGGAGACACGGGCTATACCAGCGTAATCGACTTCTGGAAGGGAAAGGGAGTAAACATCGCCCAGCAGAAGAGCATTGCGGCCCGCGCAAGGAAGGAAAAGCAGACCTCCGCGGCGGCAGAGCAGGCCACACAGCAGACAAAGCAGGCTCCGCGGCAGACTACCAAGCAGAAGGGACTGCCCAACGCATACAGAAACAAGGTTAAAAAGGCCGTTAAGGAGGAAAAGCTCCACCCCGGCAAATACACACCGCTTTATAACGCGATTGCAAATTCAAAAAGCAAGCCGGAGCTGAACAACAGCATTGTTAAGCAGTTCGGCTCAACCCAGGGCGGGCAGATTTACGGCAAGGTTAAGGACATATTCGAGGAGTATCTGAAGGAAACAGCAGAACCCCAGGCGTAAACCGCCTTACAGGGCGGCCCGGACGAGACTTTCCAGCAGCTCGGCGGTGAAGCTGCTCACCTGCTTTTCATGCCGCAGGGAGCGCATTATTCCCAAAAGCTCCTGGGGCTTGAGACGGCAGAACTCCGTTATGGTTCCGGCCCCGGAGGCAAGAAGAATCCGGAAAAGATCATCCACAAAGGCCCGGAGCGTTTCAGGGTCAGATTCGTCAATCACCTTGCAAAGGGCCTCGTGATAGGTCCGGGAAAAGCTGCTGAGCATGTCCGCCCGGACAAAGGCCGGGCCGCTTACCTCCCAGTGGAAGCCATCGTGACAGTAGGGACCGGAAATATCACTCCTGACAATAACCCGGTTGCCGGCAAACTGCATAAGTGTGCCCACCAGAGAATGCTGGGGCATTATGGTGGTGACGCGGTCAGCAATTGAGAGATAACCCTCGGACTGCAAAAACGGAGCGCGGAAGCCCGGACCGTCGAAGCTATATACACTCAGGAGACGGGAGCGCTGCTCTGCCGGAAGCCGGGACGCGGCATAAACCGCCAGGTTGCCACCCTTGGAGTGGCCAACAACCGAAACACCACCCTTGCAGCCGGCGACGGCACCTGCCAGATATTTTGCGGCCTCCCGCTGAGCGGAAACCTCGGCCATTATGGCGAGATTGCAGTCTTCCTTCCAGCCGATAATCGTGTCGTCAGTGCCGCGAAATGAAACAACGGAGTCACCACCCGGGAGGGTGAGGGTTACGGCGGAAAACTGCTCAGAGGCTTCGGTCCGGACAATATTAACGTAATTACTCAGGGTGACACCGCAGTAACGGGGGCATGTGGCCAGAAAATTGAGCATGGGCAGAACGCCGGAGGACTGCAGAACACCAAGGTTGCTTTTGCTCTCGGAGTGAGTCGCAAAATATGCGGCGGAGGCATCTGCCAGGGTAACAGGCAGGTCGCCAACAATGCCGGTATAGTCAGGCGTGCTGAGCTGGGAGAAGATAAAGCAGTCAACCTCGCATGGGGGAACAGTCCCAAAATCCAGGTCTCCCCGCCAGGTCAAAAAATCCATTGTGTTGGTCATTAGATAAGCTCCTTCCTCCGGAATATATGTCTATTATAGCATCTTAATCATATATAATGGTAAACCTACGGCAAAAAATCTTGACTTTTTTCGAAAAAAGTCATAAAACAGTTCAAGCGTCGTTTCATGTATAAATACAACATAATACTTAGTTGCTGCATGCAGTGTGTTTCTCCCTCGGGAGAGTAAGTCCGGCTGAAAAGCCGGGGCTTTTATAACACGCTGTATTTTTTATTTTTCGGAGGTGCTCAAATGGAGAACACACAAAGTAATGAATTCCTCGTTAAGGAGAAAACAGGAGTTCTGATGCGGAAATATTCAATTCCGTGCATAATTTCGCTGCTGGTTGCGGCGCTATATAACATCGTCGACCAGATATTTATTGCCAACGCCACATACTTAGGCTCATACGGCAACGCGGCCAACACGGTCGTCTTCCCTCTGACGGTTGTGGCCCTGGCCATCGCCGTTATGATTGGCGACGGGGCGTGCGCCTTCGTCAGCATAAGCCTGGGCGCGGGCAGGGCAGATAACGCGGGCAAAAGCGTGGGCAACGCGATTACACTGACGGTAATTTTCAGCGTAATTCTTACGGCCATATATCTTATATTCAGCAACGGCATTTTGACTGCATTCGGGGGAACGGTGAACGAGCGCACATTTGAATGCGCGAAGGAGTATTTCTTCTGGATTTCGGTAGGCGTCCCGTTTTATATGTTCGGCCAGTGCCTTAACCCCATTATCCGCTCAGACGGAAGCCCCAAATTCGCAATGATTTCAACGGTGGCAGGGGCCGTGTTCAACCTAATATTTGACCCGATTTTAATTTATTGGGCAAAGTGGGGAATGATGGGCGCCGCAATTGCAACGATTGCCGGCCAGATTTTAACGGCCGGGCTGTCCCTGTGGTACCTCTTCAGACTGAAGACGGTTAAGCTGACCAAAGAGGCCTTTAAACTGAACGGGCATGTTATCGGCCGGATGCTGCCCCTGGGCATGACCAGCTTCTTCTCCCAGGCGTCGCTGGTTGTTTCGATGGCGGCCGTCCAGAACATGTGCGCAAAATACGGCGCGCTGGACAGTGTATTCGGTCAGACGGAATACGCCCAGATCCCCATGGCTGTGCTGGGCATTGTTATGAAATTCTTCCAGATTGCAATTTCAATTGCCGTCGGCATGGCGGCCGGATGCATACCGGTTGTGGGATATAACATCGGCGCCGGCAGGAAGGACCGGGCAAAGGAGCTCTTCACCAAGCTGCTTATCGGCGAGGCACTGGTGGGCCTGGTTGCGCTGCTGATTGTTGAAATATTCCCGAACGGGCTCATCAATCTCTTCGGTGCCCGCAACGAAAGCGAATATTACAGGCAGTTCGCCGTTTACTGCTTCAGAACATATCTATGCATGATGGTGCTCGCAACGGTTAACAAGGGCTGCTTCATATTCCTGCAGGCGCTGGGCAAGGCGATGGAATCCATGTTCCTTTCTCTGTTCAGAGAAATTGTCCTGGGCGTTGCGCTGCCGATTCTCCTGCCGCTGAGATTTGGACTTTACGGCGTTGTATATTCCTTCCCGGTGGCGGATATTTTAACCTTCATCGCCGCGGCGATTATAATCGTAAGGACATATAAATGGCTGAGCGCAGAGAAAACCCCAGCCACACAGACACTTTGAGATGAATAAAAAACGAGACAGGAGATTTTCTCCTGCCTCATTTTTATATGCTGCAAAGCTGTTAATCCGGGCTTTGGCGGTTGACGATATAGATGCCCAGGCAGATGCACACAAGGGCCGCGATGCACTGAAGCACGCCGATTTGGGCGCCTTCACCGAGGATTATTATTGAAAGAAGGGTTCCGAAAACGGGAGTTCCGAAGGAAAACACCGTAACCTCAGAGACAGGGTGATATTCCAGAAGCTTGCCCCAGATTGAATATGCAACGGCGGAAAGAGCACCCATATAAAGCATAAGCGCCCAGGCTGCCCCGGAGACGGCGTTGAGTCTGCCGCCGGAGACAAGAGCCATTACCACCATGAAAAGGCCGCCGGCAAAGAACTGCCAACCGCTGAGAGTAACCGGGTCCTCCCGGGAGGAAAATTTCTTGATAAGGACCGATGAAAAGGCATATGAAATCGTTGAGAGCATCAACGCACCCTCACCCGCCGGGGACATGCTGAAGGAAAAGGTTTGATGGTTAAAGTTAATCAGGAATATTCCCACAAAGCCGACGGCGCAACCAACCAGCTTGAGCGCTGTTACCTTTTCCGTTTTGAAGATGAGGCCGGAGATTAAAATCGCAAAGAAGGAGCACATTCCGCTGATCATTGCGCCCTTATAGCCGGGGGCGTGGGCGAGACCGACATAAAACAGAACATACTGGATAACCGTCTGGCACATGGCGAGAGCAATGACCATTCCCCAGGAGCTCTTCTTTGGGACAATAACCCGCTTTTGACCAAGGCTCGCAAAGAGAACCGTGAGGATGCCGGCAAGGGTAAATCTGACGCCGGCAAAAAGAATCTGGCTCATGGAATCTCCGGAGCCGACCTGGAAAAGACTGTAGCCAAGCTTTATGCAGGGAGACGCGCTGCCCCAAAGCAGCGTACACAGCAGGGCCCAAACGGGCACTGCGCTTTTTTTGGCAAATATGCTTTCGGTTTTCAAGCTTATTCCTCCGATTAACTGCTATTTGTTTGATTATTGTAATAATACGACAACAAGAGCGCCTTTTCAATCTTTTTGAGGAGCGCTGCCCGCCTTCAATGTTGAAAAACAGCGGGAGATAAGATATAATAACCATAAAATGAGCCCCACAACACAACATGGATATGAGGTAGCATTATGAAAACAAAACAGATAATCGCATTCCTGCTGGCGGCAATAATGGCGGCAACCTGCGCCGCATGCGGAGCAGAGACCGGCAGCACCGCCCAGCCGTCCGCCGGCGCGGAGGCTGCGGGCTTTACCCCGGCGCTTGACACCGATGCTGAGCTCACGATTAACGTCGTGGGCGGATGGGGCAACTTTGAGGCTCTGGACGAGGTGGCGATTAACTTTCAGGAATATTACCCCGGCATAGAGGTTGTTTACACCCAGATTAAAAACGGCGCTGAGGATGTTAAGAATATGGTTGCCTCAGGGTCGGCGCCGGATATATTCTGCCTCACATGGTATAACCCTGACCAGACTGACAAGACGATTTATACTGACATTGCCGAGGATCTGACGGAGGCGGGGATTGACCTTTCCAACCTGAACAGCGACATGCTGGTAACAGGACAGGTTGACGGAGAGCAGCTGCTGGTCCCTGTTTATGAGCAGGTTTATGGCATGATTGTTAACTATAACCTGCTGGAGGAAAACGGCGTTTCCGTTCCACGCACCTACTCTGAGCTGCTGAATGCCTGCGAAAAGCTGACAGAGGCAGGCTATGAGCACCCAATTTTCCTGGGCGGCTCCGCATCAATGCGGTCAATTATAAACATGGTTATGAGCGACATTCTGAACTCAGACGATCCTGAGGCCACGGCAAAGGCTATGGCGGCCGGAGAGGACAGCAACGGCTACCTGGAGGCGGCGCTTTCACGTTACGATGAGCTGGATGCTATGGGCTATTTTGACCATGAGGCTGAAAGCTTTGACGACACATATGAATCTGTTATCCTTCGCTTCTTTGAAGGAGATATACCGTTCGTGCTTTATTCCTCCAGCCAGTATTCCGGAACGAAGAAGCGTGAAGCGAAGTCAGAGCATTTTACGTCAGACCCGTTTAACTACGGAATGGAGCCGTCACCCCTGGAGGACGATAACGCGGCTGCCTATATTACCACCCTGGGCTGCCTGTATATGGGCGCCTATAAGGGCTCTGAAAACCTTGAATATGTTAATGAATTCCTTCACTTTGCCCTGAGCGACGAGCAGATGACGGTTCTGGCTGATGTTAAGAACATGGGCGTAACGACTGAGAACACGGGCCTTGCGCGACTTGCAGGCCTTGAGGGGATGACTGCGGAGCAGAAAATTTATCCCACGCAGATAGATGGCTATTACGCAATAGACCAGGCGCTGGGAGACGCGGTTTCCTCATATGTTCCGGGAGTAACGCCCCACGAAGAGGTGCTTGAGATTTTCACCGCGGGAGGAAAATAAATTTCGACGGAGCACCGGCGAACAGTGATTTGAAATGAAAAAATCAGTAAGCGGATATGTCATTGTAATTTTAAATTTAATATTTGCCGCAGCCATGGCCTTCGCCGTGGTACGCTACGCGCAGGCGCAGACGAGAAGCCTTTCCAACAGCAGCCGCCAGGCCTTTATGGACACTGTGGAAACGGCGGCTGACATTGCCGGCAGCTATCTTCTTGACTCCCAGGACACGTGCAACAACTGGGCGCAATATATAAACGCCGGCTCCATGACAATGGAGGAGGCGATCGAGTTTGTAAACACGGTTAACTCAGTTGAGGACGTATCGGTGCACATAATCCGCTGCGACACACTGGAGGGCCTTTCGTCAAGACCCAGCGCCAGCAACATGGATGATTACACCGTAAGCTACGAAAAGCTGAAGGCAAGCCTGCCGGCTATAGATGAAAGAAAGGCTACAGTCAACGTTTCTCCCAGATATACAGACCCTAAGACAGGTCTTGCAGTGTTTTCCTTCGGAAACAAAATCACCCTGATCGATGGCGAAGAGGAATATGACGCATACCTGCTGCGGGTGGTGCCGCTTTCCCGACTGGAGGAACGCTGGGCATTACCCACCCAATATGACGACGCGGTAATCGCTCTGGTCGAAGCCAGCGGCGACTACCTGGTTAAGCCGACACTGATGAAGAACGAAAGCATATACAGCTTTCTTTATTCCTTTAACCAGGGTGAGATAAACGAGAACGAGATCAGGGGGTATTTTGCCTCAAACGACAGCGGCGCCTTTACGGCCAACGTGGCCAACGGCACTGAGTATTTCTGGGGCTTTTCACACCTTAAGGCCAACAGCAGCTGGATTATTGTGTCTGCCCTCCCGGCCACATCTCTGGCGGGAGACGCGGTTGACTGGACAATCCCGATTATTGTTATCGCGGTTGTGCTGGTAATTCTTGCAATGGACATTCTCTATCTGTCATATATGAGACAGCAGGAGGCAAAGCAAAAGACAGTTATTGCCAAACAGGCCGACCTGCTGAAGGACGCGCTTGACAGGGCAGAGGCAGCCAACGAGGCGAAGACCTCGTTCCTTTCCAGCATGAGTCACGACATACGCACTCCTATGAACGGCATTATCGGCATGACGGCTATCGCCGCAGCGCATATAGAGGACCGGGACAGAGTTAAGGACTGCCTGCAAAAGATTACACAGGCCTCGAAGCACCTGCTTTCGCTTATTAACGAGGTTTTGGACATGAGCAAAATCGAGTCAGGCAGTGTGCAGCTGACAGAGGAGGACTTTAACCTCGCTGACCTGATTGACAATCTGCTGACCATGACCAGACCGCAAATTGAACAGCACCACCATGAGCTGTCTGTGAGCATAGACAGGCTGATTCATGAAAATGTGATCGGCGACACGCTGCATATTCAGCAGATATTCGTGAACCTGATGTCCAACGCTATAAAATATACTCCCGACGGAGGGAAAATTTCCCTGCTGATTTCAGAAAAGCCGGCCGGACAGTCGAAGGTTGGCTGCTATGAGTTCGTCTTTGAAGACAATGGCATTGGCATGACCGAGGAATTCCTGACGAAGATATTCGAGCCCTTTTCCCGGGCAGAGGATCCCCGCACCAGCAAAATTCAAGGGACAGGCCTTGGCATGGCAATTACCAGGAACATTGTCCGCATGATGAACGGAGACATCTCTGTTGAGAGCAAGCCGGGCGCCGGGTCGAAGTTTACGGTTACGATATATCTTAAGCTCCAGCCGGATGAGAGCGTGGACTGCTCGTCGTTTGCAGATCTTCCGGTGCTGGTCGCTGACGATGACCCAATTGCCTGCGAAACCGCATGCACCATGCTGGACGACCTGGGAATGAAGTCCAAGGGAGCGCTCTCCGGGCAGGAGGCAGTTAACCTGGTTAAGGAGCACCACGAGGAAAGCAATGACTTCTTTGCTGTTATTCTGGACTGGAAAATGCCGGGAATGGACGGACTGGCCACCACAAGAGCCATCAGGCAGACGGTGGGCGGAAACGTTCCGATTATAATCATCTCGTCATATGACTGGTCTGAAATTGAGCAGGAAGCCCGCGCGGCGGGTGCCAACGCGTTTATTTCAAAGCCTCTGTTCCGCTCGCGGCTTGTGTATCTGTTTAATGAGCTTACCGGGGCCGCGCAGCCGGAGAACGCAGAACCGGAGAAGGACGTGTTGCCGGAGGAGCTTGACCTGCACGGACACCGGCTGCTCCTGGCGGAGGACAACGACCTGAACGCGGAAATCGCCATGGAGATACTGGGCGAAACGGGAGCGGAGGTCGAGCGGGCGTCTGACGGGTCCATCGCTCTTGACATGTTCGAAGCGCATGAGGCCGGCTACTATGATCTGATCTTTATGGACGTGCAGATGCCCAATATGAACGGTTACCAGGCGACGCGGGCCATCAGAGCTCTGGACAGAGAGGACGCAAAGGAAATACCGGTTATTGCAATGACTGCAAACGCCTTTGCAGAGGACGTGCATGACGCCATGAGCGCCGGCATGAACGAGCATATTGCCAAGCCACTTGACTTTAACGCACTGGTACGGGTTCTGAACAAGTGGGTGCTGAAAAAAAGCACAGTAAACAACATGAAATAAATCTCAGCGGAGAATGATTATGATCAGCCCCTGTCTACCTTGACAGGGGCTGATCATTACCACTGAGATTTATTATTTAATTAAGACGGCATGTTAAGCTTTACGGCTTTTTCTGCGGCGCTTGTTTTCGAACATCAGGTGGTCGGCTCTGTCGACCGCTTCGCTAACGGAAGCACCGTTTTCAAAGCGGAAATGTCCAAGAGAGATGTTGGGCATGCGGGAGTCACCTTCGATGGCGGCGCTTACGGCCTCATCAAAGAGATGGTTAAGCTGCTGAACCACCGGGGTTGACTGCTGAAAGCCTTCAATCCGCTCATCTTCAGGGACCGCGGGCTCACCTGCAGGCAGAATTGGCAGATCAAGCTTCCCCTTCTTAAGGATTACGCAAAATTCGTCCCCGCCGATGCGGTAGCACCAGCCATAGCTACCATAGGTCTTGAGAATGATTTCGGCGGATTTTTGCAGAATTTCATCACCGGCAGCATGGCCGTATGTGTCATTGACGGATTTGAAATCGTCAACGTCAAACATGATTATAACTGTGGGGAAGTTTATCCTTGCAAGGCGATGCTCATAGCTCCGGCGGCTGAGAAGCCTGGTGAGATGGTCAGTCTGGAGAGTGAGCTCCACAAACCAGTTATAGAACATTGTAAAGGCAAAGGCAACGGTGATCCAGTCAGTGCGAAGGCCACTGTTAAAGGTCTGAATCGCAACACCCACCATAAGGAAGGTCATGATTGCGGCAAGACCCGGTATGTTGCTCTGCTGGTAGGTCCGGCAAAAGTGGACGGCCTCAGCGATAAGCATAAGGATGGCGGCTATATATACTAAAATATAAATCCAGTAAAAATTACCGCGGACATAGACGTTGTTTGCATCTATATAGAAAATGAAGCCGGCAAATACCGAGACAAATTCAAGCACCGCGTTAACAGCCAGCAGACCATAAGCAATCGTAAGGCGCTTTCCGCTGAGAATACGGCACCAGAGAACGGCTATGGCGGGAGCAAGGGCAAATTCGGCGCCCTTAACAAAAGCGTGGAGAAGACGAAAACGTTCAGGGGTGTTGTTAAGAGCAATGCCGCCCCATTCAGCGGCCGCAACTGCAATGAGCAGCAGGAACCCAACAAGGAAGGCCTTTTTCGCAGTGTCATCAATCGTGTCAGAGCGGGAGAGCTGCACAAGCATTACCAGCATGGACAATATTGTCAGCAGGATAATTGCGGAATAATATTGCATTGTCAGCCTCCTTTCCTGAAAATAAACAACTAGATAATTATAACAAATAATTATGAGCTTTGCAACGAGTTATAAACAACAGATTCAGTCAGCGGAGGTCTGACCGGAGGCGGCTTTCTTCACGGCGCAGAAGACAATTACGGTTCCAACCGCGGCGGCGACTGTTCCAACAATGAGCATAACATTAACTCCGCAGACGTCAATAAGCCTGCCGCCCAGGAGTGAGCCGATTATTGTTCCAACGGTATAGGACATGATCATATATGACTGGCCCTTAATCCGGTCCTGCGGGCCCATTATTGAATCCACATAATAAACGGAGGCTACGGAAATCAGACCCCAGCCCAGAAGCTGGAGGAGCTGGACGCAATAAAACGAGGCCGCGTTCCAGGCAAGAAGCGTGCCGAGACATTTGAGCGTGAAGAAAACGCCGGAGAGCTTAAACCAGAAGCTGCTGTCCGCCTTCCTGAGCATAAAGGTAAACATGAACATTGTGGGCAGTTCAACGAGAGAGGCGATGGCCATGGCGGCTCCCATCTGAGTGCTGCCCATGCCCTTGGCTGTGACGATTTGATAGGTATAGTTGTTGATAAACACATGGCTCACATAAAGAAGAACCCAGCCCAGCAGGGCGACGGAAAAGCTCCTGTAGCGGGCAAAGAATCTGAGGGGATTGGCGGAGGACCTGCCTTCAACGGCGTTCTCGCTGAGCTCAGGAGATACCTTTTTGAAGGGATAAAAATAAAGGGCGGCTATAAACAAAGCGGCGGCTGCAATAACAGTCCAGGGCTGAAGGGCTGTGCTCCGCCGGGAAAAGAGCAACCCCATTGAAAACGCCATAACGGCGTAACCAACGGAGCCGATACCCCTTGCGGCGCTGAAATTTAGCTTCATGCCCTGACGGATGCTTTCGGTTCCAAGCGCGTTTAAAAACGGAATGAGCAGCTGAACAAGCAGGACGGAAATGCTATATAGCACGAATGTCATCAGAGTGGAGCGGCCGGGAGTAAGCGCCAGCGCCAGGGAGCTGCAGATCAGGGCAACCATTGGGATTATAATAATCCACTTGAGAGAAATGCTTTTTTCTGAATCCGCATAGCTGGAAAGGATGGGCTGAGCAATAACCGTCAGCACGCAGCCCAGAGCCATTAAAACGCCTATTCCCGAGCTGCTTACGCCACAGTGCAGCAGGTAAACGCTGGCAAAGTTGACAACATCACCATAAGTAAACCAAAACAGAAACTCAATTAAAGCAAAATAAACCGTCATATACTTACCTCGAGCCAAGGCTCACAATAAAAAATCAAAATACCCGGATATTTTAATAAGGAAATATGCACTTGTCAAATGCTTTGAATGGTATTATTCTAACCATATCGAAAAACAGAAATGAAGGCGGAAAATGAAGAAGCTTCACTATTCATGGATTGTTTGCCTGGCGGCAATGCTGGCAATGCTGTGCAACATGGGCCTGTGCAGCAATATTCTCGCAGTCTATCTGCCGTTTATTGAAGAGACGGGGATAACGGGCAGCCAGGGCTCGGCGATGATTTCAATTCGCTGCATAGCATCTTTCATCTGCACGTTTCTTGTTTCGCTTTATTACAAAAAAATATCCCTGCGGGCAGGACTCACCGCGGCGACGGTAATCGGAGCAATAGGCGCGGCTGTGTGCGCAATAGGCGGGAGCGTATATGTTTATTACGCGGGAGTAATTATTCTGGGGATTGCATATGGCTTCGGAACAATGGTGCCGATTTCACTGCTGGTCGCCAACTGGTTTAATGAAGACAAGGCCACGGCGGTGAGCATATGCTCAATGGGCTCAGGCTTTGCTTCAATACTTTTCGGACCGGTTATTACGGCAAACACAATTGCCCATGGGCTGCGGTCAACATTCCTGCTTCATGCGGCCTTCTGCCTGGTTTGCGCCGCGGTTATTTATATCCTTGTCAGAAGCACGCCGGAGGAAATGAACCTTACAAAGCTGGGGGCAGAGGCGGAGCAAAAGGACGGAGAGAAAGCAGGAACGGAAGAGTTCGAGGTTCCGAACGTTATATGGGCGGAAATGCTGCTTATGCTGCTGCTTCTTGGCGGAGCGGGACAGGCCGCATCGGGGCATGTTTCGATTGTGGCCAAAACAGCCGGGTATTCTGCCGGCATGGCGGGGATGATTGCGTCCCTTTTCGGAGCGGCGCTTATCGGAGGGAAGCTCCTTTTCGGCGTTATTGCCGACAGAACCGGAACAAAGCGGGCGACGGTGGCATTTATGACTGTTTTTATGGCCGGTTGCCTTTCAACGCTGCTGCTGAACACAAAATCGGCCGTGGCGGGAATAATGTTTGCCCTGATACTCGGCATTGGCTGCCCGTTTTTTACAATCGGAGTGCCGCTGTGGGCCGGAGAGCTGACTCAGACCCGGGACTATGAAAAAACAGTCAGATGGTTCCAGATTATGTATTCCGGCGGAGGAATTATATTCACAGCTATCCCGGGCCGGATTGCGGACGCAACAGGAGAATACATAAGCTCATATATGATGCTCCTGGTAATGACAGCTGTCAGCATGGCTCTGCTGCTGAGCTTTTACCGGAAAAGAAAAAATCAATACAGACGTTAAGGAGGCACAGTATGGAAATTTGTTTGAATGATATTGAACGGGCCAGCGAAAGAATAGCTGAAAATATTCACCACACGGAGCTCGACCTTTCAGACACCTTCTCGCGCATGACCGGCGGGAAAATTTATTTAAAGTGTGAAAACAGGCAGAAAACCGGCTCGTTCAAGATCCGCGGCGCCAGCAATAAAATCGCAGTGCTGACTGAGCAGGGGAACAGAGGGCCGGTCGTCGCCTCCAGCGCCGGCAACCACGCTCAGGGCGTCGCGTTCGCGGCTCACCAATATGGCATCCCCGCAACAATCGTCATGCCGGGGACGGCGCCTATTGCAAAGGTGCAGGCAACCCAGGGGTACGGGGCAAGGGTCGTTCTGGCCGGAGACTGCTATGATGATGCTTATGCCGAGGCCTGCCGCATATGCAAAGAGGAGAACGCCACATTTCTCCACCCATATAATGACATTGATGTTATTGCCGGGCAGGGCACGCTGGGTCTTGAAATCCTTAAGGATCTGCCTTATGCGGACATTATAATTGTTCCGGCGGGCGGCGGCGGACTGCTTGCAGGCGTTGCGACGGCGGTAAAGCTGGTAAACCCGAGAATTCAGGTTTATGGCGTTCAGGCTGAGGGGGCCGATGCGATTGCCCAAAGCTATGAGCAGAAAAGACTCATTACAACAGACACGGCCGCAACGATTGCGGACGGAATTGCCGTTAAGGCGCCGGGAGACATCACGATTGAGCTTATTAACCGCTATGCGGACGGAGTTGTAACCGTTTCGGACTCAGACATTGCAAACGCCATTCTGCTCCTTCTTGAGCGCTGCAAGCAGGTGGTTGAGCCTGCGGGAGCAACAACACTCGCCGCAGCCTTGAGCGGGAAAATAGACGTTGCGGGCAAGCGGGTTATATGCGTCCTTTCCGGAGGAAACATAGACGTCAGCTTTATTCAGAGCATTATTGAGCGCGGTCTTGTTGCCCGCCACAGAAGACTTAAGTTTGAGGTGAAGCTGGCTGATAAGCCAGGCAGCCTTGTGGGACTGCTGAACGTCCTGGCAGGTGCGGGAGCCAACATTCTCTCTGTTGAGCACGACAAGCTCAATCCGTCACTCCGGCCGAACGAGACCACGGTGCATATCACCTGCGAGGTCGGCGGACAGGAGCACGGTGAAAAGGTCCTGGCGACCCTGAAGGAACATGGCTATTGTGCAACTCTGGACTAAGGAGCGAAAAAATTATCACGGAGGCTGGTATGAAATATAATTTTGACGAAGTGATTGATAGGTCAGGAAACCGGTCTGCAAAATATGACGAGCGCGAGAAGAACTTTGGCCGGGGCGATGTAATTCCCCTCTGGATCGCGGACATGGACTTCAGGTCACCGCAGCCGGTAATTGACGCTTTGAAGGCCAGAGCGGAGGAAGGAATCTGGGGCTATACCTCCCGGCCGGACAGCTATTTTGACGCAATCCTCGGCTGGCAGGAGCGCCGCAACGGCTGGAAAATTGACCGCAGCCTTGTTAGCTGGACTCTGGGAGTTATTATGGGCCTTTCAGCCTGCATCAGACTCTTTACGCCGGAAAACGGCAATGTCCTTATTCAGACTCCGGTCTATTCGGACTTTTTTGAAATAACCGAAGGATGGAACCGCACGGTTATTGAAAATAAGCTTGTTGAGAAAAACGGCGGCGGGGAAATAGATTGGGCTGACCTTGAGGAAAAGCTCAAAATTGCCGATATGTTCGTTCTTTGCTCGCCCCACAATCCCCTCGGCATTGTCTGGCCGCAGGAGACGTTGGCGCGCATTGTCCGCCTGTGCATAAAATATAATGTAAAGCTGTTTTCAGACGAGATTCACTCGGATCTTATCTTCCACGGCAAAAAGCACACACCAACGGCAATTTGCTGCCCGGAGGCCGCGGAGTATGTAATCACAGGCATTTCCTGCACCAAGACCTTTAACCTGGCGGGGCTCCAGTCTGCTACAATTGTCTTCCCAAACGCGCATATGAAGCAGGTGTTTGACCGCTTCTGGCAAAACATGGACATTCACCGCAACAACGCCTTCTCCCTAACGGCCATGGAGACTGCCTGCAACGAGGGCGAGGAGTGGCTGGAACAAATGCTGGAATATGTCAGCGGGAATTTTGACTATGTGGTGGACTACTGCAAAACAAGAATTCCCAAGGTAAAGGCCTATGCGCCGGATGCGACCTATCTTATGTGGCTGGACTTCAGAGAGCTGGGGATGACCCAGGAGGAGCTTGCGGACTTTATTGTTAACAAGGCCGGACTTGGTCTGAGCAACGGGGCCTGCTTCACCCGCAGCCTTAGCGGCTTTATGCGGCTGAACGCAGCCTGCCCGCGAAAGACACTTGAAAAAGCAATGCAGCAGCTGGAAGAGGCGATAAAAACCCTTTAAACACTGCTGCGGAAAATATATTTTGAAAGGAACAGATTATTATGACGATTGTTGAAACAAAAAATGCCCCCGGAGCAATTGGACCATACTCCCAGGGGTTCGTTATGGGCAGCCTTGTGTTTACATCCGGCCAGATTCCGGTTAATCCGGCAGACGGCGGCATTCCGGAGGGCATCGCGGCCCAGGCGGAGCAGAGCTGCAAAAATGTCGGAGCAATTCTTGAGGCAGCAGGCGTGGGATATGAAAGCGTTGTTAAGACGACATGCTTCCTGGCGGATATGAACGACTTTGCTGCCTTCAACGAGGTTTATGCCCGCTTCTTTACCGGCAGACCGGCACGCTCCTGCGTGGCGGTAAAGACTCTGCCGAAGGGAGTCCTGTGCGAGATTGAGGCAATTGCGGAAAAATAATTCGCAAAAAACATATGAAATGCAAATAAAATTGTGATAAAATTAAAACAATCTCGCATGCCGGGAAAAATTGAATAATAAGAAAGGGAAAAAATGAAGAAATTTCTTGCTGTAATTCTTGCCATGAGCATGATTTTTGCTCTGGGCATTTCGGGCATTTCAGCATCGGCGGATGCCGTCTTCTCCAAGCCCGGAACCTACACCGCATCTGCAACCGGCAGAAACGGAGACGTTACACTGAAGGTTACCTTCTCCGCGGACAAAATTGAGTCTATAGACGTTGAAAGCTCAGAAACAGAGGCAATCGGCGGCGCGGCGATGAACACCCTCGTCGACGAGGTGATTGAAAACCAGTCTATTGCAATTGACGCTGTTGCGGGGGCAACGCTTTCATCAGACGCATTTGTTGAGGCGCTCAAATCATGCGTCGAGCAGGCAGGCGGAGACGACGAAAAGCTCAGCGCTGAGGTCAGCACCGAGGCAGTCGAGTATGTTACCGAGGCTGACATAGTCATCGTAGGTGCGGGCGGCGCAGGCCTTATGGCGGCACTCACCGCGGCGGATGACGGAGCTTCAGTAATCCTGCTTGAAAAGTCCGGCCACATCGGCGGCAACACTCTCTGTGCGGCAAACGGAATTAATGCATATGATTCCGACGTTCAGCTGGAAGACGAGGATTATCAGAACGCTGATACATCTGTTGAAGGCTTCACGGCTCTGCAGACAAACGAGCGCTCAAATGACAATCTCGTTCAGGCATTTATTGAAAATTCCGCTGATGCAATCAACTATCTCTCAGGTCTTGGCGTTGAGTTCAACACTGAGATTTCGGAGGATGAGCGCAACTCAGACACGAACTATTATCTCCTTAAGGCTGAGGCCGACGGAACCACAATGACCACGATTGTCAATGCCCTTTCGAAGGCACTTGACGAGTCTGACGTAAATCTTTATCTTAACACAGAGGCAACATCCCTTGTTCAGGATGCTGACGGCAATGTTACAGGCGTTGTTGCAAAGGATGCTGACGGCAATGAAATTACCTTTACCGGTGAGGCTGTTATTCTCTGCACGGGCGGCTTTGGCCAGAACAGCGAGCTTGTTGCCGAGGTAAGACCTGATCTCAAGTATGCAACAACCGATGAGCTGGCTCCTACAACCGGCGACGGACTGCTTATGGCTCAGGCGATCGGCGCGCAGGCTGTTGACCTTGACCAGATTCAGACATTCCCGCACGTTGTTCCCGGCTACGGAATGATTCTGCCATTCAACATCCCCGGCGGCTTCGGAGTTGACGGTTCTATCTATGTAAACGGTGACGGCGAGCGCTTTGTTGCTGAGGCATTTGAAATTCCTGATGCACTCCTGGAGCAGGAGAGCGTATACTGCATCTTCCCTGAGAGCAATCTTAACGACCAGATGCAGACTCTGCTTGAACTCGGCTATGCGGTTTCCGCTGATACACCGGCTGAGCTGGCTGAAAAGCTTGGAATTGACGCGGAAGGCCTTGAGGCGACACTGGAGCAGTGGAACGAGGATGCAAATTCCACCGGGACTGATTCTCAGTTCGGCAAGGAAAACATTACCCCGATTGAGGGCACAATCTACGGCTATCACTTTGGAGTTGGCGCACATTATTTCATGGGCGGTCTGCTCATTAACGAGAACACTCAGGTTCTTGACGAAGACGGCGAGCCTATCCCCGGCCTTTATGCAGCCGGTGAGGTAACAGGCGGCTTCCACGGCACCCAGCGCGTGGATGGCTCAGGAACGGGCGACTCAATCGTATTCGGCCGCATCGCAGGTCACACTGTAGCCGAGCTTGTTAAGTAATAATCAACAGATACAGCACCCAATATAGGCACAGCAGGTTCGAAATTAATCGAACCTGCTGTGTTTTGTGGTGACAGTTAATTAATTACAGCAGCGCGAGAGTGCCGCTGTCTTTTTTGCCGCCATAGAATTTGTCCAGCACCTGCTGAAACACCGGATATTCCGGCGCAGCCTCAGCAAAAAGAGTCATTGAGGAGCGGAGCTTAAGGTCGTCGGGGTAGCCCATAACGGCGGTGGGGTCACTGCTTTCGAGAGTGAGCAGCGCCTCTGAAATTTCCAGCAGGCGGGAACGCAGCGTGCTGTTGGCAATATACGCCTGAGCTTCGCCGAGACCGTCAAGCCCATAGTACTGCGAGGTTGAGCTGAAGCCGAGTCCCTTGACCTGGGGAAAAATGTACCAGATCCAGTGAGAGCATTTTCTGCCGTTTTTAATTTCCCTAAGCGCCTGGGAATAGGAGCCCTCCTGGGCCTTTAAAAATCTGTTGAGATCATATGCCATTGCCGATACCTCCGTGAATTGCTTTATGGTATGAAAATATCACATCATCGGGGCAAATTCAAGCGGACATAAATTCGAAATTGTCTCTTGTGCTGAAGGCGGAAAAATGTTAAAGTGCATAATGCATTAAACCTAAACGGAAAGAACATCAGAATGAAAAGAATTTTAAGCATAATAGTCGCACTGGCGGCGGTGCTGTCACTTGCGGTTTGCGCCTTCGCAGACGAAATATACTGCCCCTGGTGCGACGCGTGGAACTCGGGCGCCGGTGAAAGGTGCTCCGTCTGCGGCCGCCGCCTTGAGGGGGCCGTCGCGTTTGAGACTGTAAGAGATTCGCTGGTTGCGGGAGACGTGGTGACGCTTGGAGCATATGAGCAGGATCAGGACACGGACAACGGCGCCGAGCCCATTGAGTGGCTGGTGCTGGAGGTAAGCGGGAGCAGCGCAATAATGATTAGCCGGTACGCACTGGAGTGCATGCCCTTTAATGACGAATACGGCGACGTAACCTGGGAGACATGCTCTCTTCGCACATGGCTTAACGGCGACTTTATCTCCGCCGCGTTTTCAGAAAGCGAAGCCGCAATGCTGACAGAGACTAAGGTTAAGGCGGAGACTAACCCTAACTATGAGACAGACCCGGGTAATGACACGACGGATAAGGTGTTCCTCCTGAGCCTTTCGGAGGCGGAAAAATATTTCCCGACGGACGAGGAGAGAAGATGCACTGTCACTGACTATGTTCTGACGGAGAAGCCTTTTTTCGACACCGACGATATGTATGGCTGGTGGTGGCTCAGAACTCCGGGCAGCACGCAGAAAAGCGTGACAAAGGTACTGTTTAACGGCTATATTTATACCGGCGGCAGCTATGCCGATGACGATCTGAACGTTGTCCGCCCGGTTATCAGCGTAAAATTAAAATAAATTAACGGAGCTTAGAGAAATGAAAATTAAAAGAGCAGCCATTGTTGGAGCGGGAGCAGTCGGAGCATATATAATTTCACTGCTGCAGAAGCACATGGGCGAGGATTTTATGGTTCTGGCAGAGGGTGCCCGTGCCGAACGCCTTAAGACAAATGGCATTGACGTAAACGGAGAAATTATTTACCCGAATGTCAAGGCATACGGCGAGGCGGGAGAGATTGACCTGCTTATGTTTGCAACCAAGTATACAGTCCTTCCGGAGGCTGCCAAGGCGGCCACACCGGCGGTTGGGAAAAACACGGTTATTCTGTCGCTCCTTAACGGAATAGACAGCGAACAGCTGCTGGCGGATATCTTCGGTGAGGAGCACATAGTACCGGCGTTTATGCGCATTGTGTCTCACCGGGACGGGAGCACTGTGAGGTTTGACCTTTCAAAAACTCAGGGCGTTGTTTTCGGCGAGAAGGACGGGTCTGAATCTGAACGGGTTAAGGCAATTGCTGAGCTGTTTGACGGGGCCGGAGTTGGCTATGTTTTGAGTCATGATATTCTCGCGGACCAGTGGAACAAATACGCAATAAACCTGGCAGACAATATGCCGCAGGCAGTTGTCGGAACAGGATACCACGCTTACTTTGACAGCCCGTATATGCACCATATTCAGGAAAAGGTTATGGAAGAGATTCGTCAGGTCGCCGCCGCGGAGGGAATTACCATCACGTCAATTCCGACTCCCAGGGACTCGGCTTTGCCCAAGGCACGCTTTTCCACCCTGCAGGATATTGACGCCAAGCGTCCAACGGAAACGGACATGTTCCTGGGCCATTTCCTGGCGCTGGCGGAAAAACACAATATTCCGGTTCCGTACTGCGACTATACATATAACGCCATAAAGGTTCTTGAGGAAAAGAACGCGGGCAAATTTGACTATTAATAAATATCTGAATGCAAAAAGCCGGCGCAGAGCAAATCTACGCCGGCCGAACAAATATATTATACATCATTTTGTACAAAAGCTGCAAGATAAATTTACATAATCCAATTAAATTGAGCATAATGCACAAAAAATACCGCTGATTTTTGTAGACTGTCATAATTGCAATTGCTCGGGTTCTGTGCTATTCTCTAATCAAGAAAGGGAACAAATCCCAAATTGTTTTGAGATAGCCCTCAGTCATTAAATATGATAAATACCATCGAGGGGCAGGAGTCTGATAAGCAATTAAAATTGAATACAAAGAAACGAGAGGTAACCAGGATGTTGGATACAAAAAATTCAGCAAAGTAACCCTCAAGTGCATGCAGGTGAAAGATGCGGCATTTGAGGGTTACTTTTTTGGGAAAAACACGGTTACCGGAAACGGGGGAGAAAAATGAAGCTTACAATGCTGGGAACGGGCAACGCCCTGAGCCTTAATTATTATAATACCTGCTTTGTCATAGACGACGGCGGAAAATATTTCATGGTAGACGCCGGAGGAGGCAACGAGGTGCTAAGGCGCCTGCGTGAGGCGAAAATCCGCTGGCAGGATATTCACCATATATTCGTTACCCACAGGCATATTGACCATATTCTCGGCGTCATATGGATGATTAGACTTTATACTCAGAACATGGCCTCCGGCAAATATAATGACGATGTTTATATATATGGCCACAGCGAGGTTATTGAAATTTTGAATTCAATGGCTGCCATGCTTCTGCAGAAAAAGCAGACTGACTACATTGGAAAAAAGCTCCATCTCGTAACGGTTGAAAACGGCGAGACGGTTAATATAAACGGAAGAAACGTAACCTTTTTTGACATACTCTCAACAAAGGCCAGGCAGTTTGGCTTTACAATGTCCGGACAAAATGACGGGAAGCTTACCTGCTGCGGAGACGAGCCATTCAACCCGGAATGCGGTGAATATGCCCAAAACAGCACCTGGCTTTTGACCGAGGCCTTCTGCCTGTTCGATCAGGCGGACACCTTCAAGCCATATGAAAAGCACCATTCCACCGTTAAGGATGCGGCGGAGCTGGCGCAAAAGCTCAACGTGAAAAACCTGGTTCTGTACCACACAGAGGACAAGACCGTTGGCGAAAGAAAGGAAAAATATACCGCCGAAGCGGAGAAATACTTCAGCGGTAAGATTTATATACCTGATGACTTGGAGACTATCGAGCTCGATTTCTGAGCTTTGGCAGGCCGAAAACAAGAAAGTCGGCGATAATGCCCAGAGGAATAGCCGCAATAACATCAACAAATGAATGCTGCTTAACAAACATCGTTGAAACGCATATCATAATAACCAGTATCACGACTGCCACCTTGGTAACGGGCTTAACGCTCTTCTTCCTGAGGACGACGGCCAGAACGCCCAGCGAATATCCCACATGAAGGGACGGACAAACGCCGGTGCTTGTGTCAAAGCCATATATAATGCCCATGAGCCAGGTGAAGAAATTGCTCCTGACGAATTCGTCAGGACGCATGTCCTGGCGGGACGGCCAGATTATATAAACGGCCATGGCAATCGCCTGGGTTATCATGATGAATATCTGGAGCTTCTTGAAGCTGTCTATATCATATAATAAATAATACAGCAGCAGGCCGAAGATTAAAACGTACCAGGCCGTGTAGAACACCAGAAAATATTCACAAAAGGGGATAAGATCGTCAACTCGGGAGTGAACAACATGGCATGCGGAATAGGGGATGAGGTTTTCAGTTAAAAAATAGAGTGCGAAATAAACAACCCAGCCCAGCAGCAGCCACAAATGACGATACTGGGGTTCATTTATTTTGGAAAAGCGGAATTTGGTGTAGTCAACAACTGGTTTCTTCATTGCTCAGGTAAGAAACATAGGGAATGTTTCTCGGATAGTCCTTCTTTCTGATGTCGAGATACGGAACAACGGTATGCTCCGGGAGCGAGACTGCGATGTGGGTAATTTCGTCCATAAGATATTTGCAGATACGGGCGCGCTCCTCGTTTATGTCAGCAGAAGAGTTGAAGCGCGTCGGCTTTCCATAATACACCTTATTCAGCCTCGGCGCAAGATACATCGGAACAAAAAGCAACTCTTTTCCGGTCTTTTTGTAATATAATCTCGCGGTGTCAATGAATTTATCCTGAAAATTGCATATAATATTGTTATATTTAACGTTTTCCTCCGGGTAGATAACAAGGCTTACACCGTCCTGCAGGGCCTTGATGGACTCACGATAGGTGGTTATTAGCCGGGAGTCTTTATAAACGGGAATTGTATCGGCGTTTTTGAATATCCACTCGCAAAGGGGCGCCACAATATGAATAAAGATATTCAAAAACCAGCGCTCCACCTTGTTTTTATATGGCCAGAAGTCCTTCATTGCATATGCAGGGACCTGCTTGCGGTCCATCATCTCGCCGATACACCAGGTCCGCTCCCTGAAGGGCATATATAGCTGGGCAATTATCGGCCCGTTGGTCTGGGAATGGTTGCCGACATAAATCGCCGGCTCATCGGGAATGCTTTCCGTACCCTCCAAAGTTTTACGCGGGTAAAAGGTCTTAACCAACCACCGGCAGATTAAATACATTATATATTCAAATTTCGATTTTTTCTTCTCCATAGCTAAAAACTAACAGATGAAGGTTACATTTTTATAAACTTAAACCGCAAAAAACGCCCCGTATACACCTGGTATACGGGGACAATTTTTCTAACAGACTCAGGACGACTTATTACGCCTTATAGGGCTTCTCCAGCCACTCTGAAACTACATCGGTGTCGAGGTTAAGACCGCTGCAGATGAAGGAAACCATCTCGGCGTAGTTCAGGGTTCTTGCGTGCTCAAAGTTCGTAACATATGAACGCTCGCTGGAAAGCTCCTCGCCGTCATAGCTGCGGCCCTCAATGTAACCACAGGTATAGCACATGTGCAGGGGAATCTTGCGATGTTCATCCAGAACCATTTCATGACCGCATCTTGGACAATTCATTATTATTTCTCCTCTTCAGAAAGTATTAATGTTTAAATACACACCCATTATAGCGCTTAAGGCGACCATTTTCAACATGAACACGAAAAAAATCTGAAACTTAGCACTCGAACGTTGACAGTGCTAATCGTTCACAAATTGTTCATAAAATATAGCATATTTATTAAAAAATGTTTGGTATTTTATATAACGTCAAGAGCGAGAAATACAAAAGCTCTAGACAATTTGAAATTATAAAAAATTTAAAGGAGATAAATATTATGTTTGAAATTGTACCTTTTGAGCGCCAGATGAGACGTTATGACCCGTTCCGCAGCATGGAGGAGACCATGTCGATGACATCAAATCCCTTCAAAAGCGACATTATTGATGAGGGCGACGCATATGTAATCAACACTGAATTCCCGGGCTTTAAGAAGGAAGACATTAAGCTTAACGTGGAAAACGACCGCCTGACCATTTCCGCCGAACGCAAGTCTGAGACCACTGAGGGCGACAAGTCAAAGTTCGTCAAGTGCGAGCGCTTCTATGGCTCCTATAGCCGCAGCTTTGATGTTTCCGACTTCATGGTGGACCAAATTCAGGCCTCCTATACGGACGGCGTTCTGTCACTGAGACTGCCGAAAAAGGCCGAGGTTCTGCCGGCAAGCAGAGTTATTGAAATCGAGTAATAAAATACACCCCCTTATATCACCACGGAGGCCGCAAAAACGGCCTCCGGCTTTTATATTTTCTCTTGTATTTTTATACAGGTGTGCGCTATAATCAGTCGAATATATGAAAGAGCCTTGGCCATGGTAGAGAATAACAAAATAAAAATACATATTCTCCGTTGCGGAACGATTCACCTTACGGAGTCAATGGCATATAAAAAGCCGGGCCTCCTGCCGGGAAAGCGCATTGAGCTGCCGGTTAATGTCTATCTTATTGAGCACCCGGTCCATGGCAGACTCCTGGTAGACACCGGCCTTTCATATGACTGCCGGAGCATTATGCCCGGACACCTTCTGAACTTCTATGAACCGGAGATTGAGCTGAAGGACACAGCCGCAATGCAGCTGGCCGCGATGGGAATAGCCCCGGGAGATATAGACTGCCTGCTGATTACCCACAACCATGTTGACCATACCTGCGCCCTGAAGGACTTTGCCGGGAAGGCCAAAAGAATAATAATGCCGGAGCAGGAATATTTTTGGTCCTGCAGGACGGTTTATAAGCGGCAGCAGGTTTGGGAAACCTGGATGCCGTATGCGGACATAATTGAGAGACCGTTTTATTACGGCTGCGCTCAGGGACCGGACGGAAGAGGCTTCGATCTTTTTAAGGACGACAGTGTGCTTTGCATTTCCTGCCCCGGCCACACCGAGGGCATGATGGCCATAATGATTAACAAAAGCCCATCCGGCAGGTTTGCCTATGCCGGCAACGGGATGTATGGCGGCCCCTTCGCGGTAATAGCATCTGACGCGGCCTTTTCCAGGAGGAATATCGACGATCTCGTGGTCCCGGGCTATGGCTTCGCACCGCAATATCAGCTCAAGGGCCTGAAATGGCTGAAAAAAATGAAAGAGGACCCAATGTGCGTTGGCATACTGTGCTCCCATGACCCTGACATGACGGGCAGAACTATAGAATTTTAATTCCCGCATATTTCGAAAGGAGAAATATTATGGAAAAATTCAAGGCATTCTTAAAGAGAAAAAACATTGTATTTTCCGGCAAACGCTATGGAATAGACGCACTGGGAGCAATGGCGCAGGGCCTGTTTTGCTCTCTGCTTATCGGAACGATTATCAAAACACTGGGCCAGCAGTTTAACGCCCAGTTGCTGGTAGACATCGGCACCTACGCAATGGCTGTTTCCGGCCCGGCAATGGCAGTGGCGATAGGCTATGCGCTCCAGGCTCCTCCCATGGTGCTGTTTTCCCTGGCTGCCGTTGGCTATGCCGCCAATGCTGAGGGTGGCGCCGGCGGCCCTCTCGCGGTTTTGATTATTGCAATAATCGCCGCTGAGGGAGGAAAGGCTGTTTCCAAGGAGACAAAGATAGACCTGCTGGTAACACCGGCTGTTACGATTTTAATCGGTGTTGCGCTGGCAAAGCTTATAGCCCCGCCGATTGGAACTGCCGCCAACGCCTTCGGATTGCTGATAGACAACGCGACAAAGCTCCAGCCGTTCTGGATGGGCATTGCTGTTTCAGTCCTGGTGGGCATCGCACTCACTCTGCCAATATCATCGGCGGCTATATGCTCGGTGCTGGGCCTTACAGGTCTGGCCGGCGGAGCCGCGGTGGCGGGCTGCTGCGCTCAGATGGTGGGCTTTGCTGTAATGAGCTTTAAGGAAAACCGCTGGGGCGGCCTTGTCAGCCAGGGGCTCGGAACATCAATGCTCCAGATGCCCAATATAATCAAAAATCCCAAGGTGTGGATTCCGCCCATAGTGACATCAGCCATAACCGGCCCGCTGGCAACCTGCCTTTTTAAGCTGCAGATGAACGGCGCACCGATAAACTCCGGCATGGGAACCTGCGGGCTCTGCGGCCAGATAGGCATCTGGACAGGTTGGGTTTCACCCAGCGAGCAGGCAATAGCCCGGGGAGCCGAGGTTATTAACCCGACGGCCTTCGACTGGGCAGGCCTTGCTTTGATCTGCTTTGTTCTGCCGGCGGTTCTCTGCCCGCTGCTTACACTGCTTTGCAAAAAGCTCGGTTGGATAAAGGACGGGGACCTTAAGCTCGAGGGCTGATGTACGAATTAAAAATTAAATAATAAAAAGCTCCACCACAGCTTGCGGTGGAGCTTTTGCAGCGCAGGTAAAAATTTATTTTGCCTTTTCTGCCTCGGTGGGAACTTCAATCTCGAGCATCGAGGTGCAGCTGGGGCAGCGGGTTGCGTCAATGGCAATCTCACTCTTGCAGAACGGGCACTTCTTCGTCGTCGGAGCTGCGGGCTCTGCCGGCTTTTCGGTAAGCTCATGCGCCTTATTGATTGCCTTAACGAAGCAGAAGATTACAATTGCCATCAGGATGAAGTTGATAATTGCGGAAATAAAGTTGCCATAGTTAAGTGCTGCTGCGGTTTCACCCTCACCGAAGACAACCTGCCAGCTGGAAAAATCAAGGCCGCCGGTAAGCAGACTGAGAAGAGGCATGACTATGTCATTAACCAGAGAATTTACAATGCTCTGGAATGCACCGCCGATGATGACACCGACGGCCAGGTCAATAACATTACCCTTGGAAATAAACTTTTTGAATTCACTGAAAAAATTCTTCATGGAATGTATTCTCCTTTCATTTTTTGAGCACAAGTATTATACATAAAAATTGAAATATGTAAATATAAGCGGAGGAAAATTTGACCATGATATTGCCAAGAGCGAGAAATTGCCAAAAAGATGTTGAAAAGAGTCCCAACGCTGTGATATACTCAACATATGACAGCACCAATGCATTTTGTATGCATGAAATTTAAGGAGTTTTCCAATGAGAAAAGGAAGAGTATCAAACAATGTAATCCGCCGTCTGCCGAAGTATCTGCGCAAGCTGGACCAGCTTTCTGAGCAGGGCGTTGCACGTATATCATCTTTTGAACTGGGCGAGCAGCTTGGGCTCACTCCGTCACAGATCAGGCAGGACTTCAGCAATTTCGGCGAGTTCGGCCAGCAGGGCTATGGCTACAGTGTCGCCTCCCTGCGTGACCAGATTGCCTCCATACTGGGAATGAATAAGGGTCATAACGCGATAATGGTGGGCGTAGGCCGCATAGGTCACGCACTGCTGGATAACTTCGGGTTCGAAAGCTATGGCGTAAACATTAAATGCGCGTTTGACATTAAGCCTTCATTGATCGGAACTGAGGTTAACGGCGTCCCGGTAATCGACATGGACAGTCTTGCCGATTATCTCAAGGAAAACACAGTGGATTTTGCAATTTTAACCGTTGCTAAGGACGCAGCCTTGAGCGTTGGCAATATCCTTATAGAAAACGGAGTAAAGGCAATCTGGAACCTGACGAATGTTGAGCTCACCGAGCCTGACAGCCCTGTTATTGTCGAGAACCTCCACTTCTCTGATAGTCTCCTTGCCCTCAGCTACTATATTGACGAAGCGGAAGACGAGAAGTAATCAAGCGGGATTAAACCAATAAAAACCAAAAGCTGTCCTCCGGGCAGCTTTTTATGATTATGGGAGATTATCAATGCAAGACACAATTGCCGCAATTGCAACGGGCAACTGCATAAGCGCGATAGGAATAGTAAGAATTTCCGGCGAAGAGGCAATTTCGGCAGCGGAAAGACTTTTTCGGCCTTATTCCGGGAAAAGGCTTTCTGAGAGCCGGGACAGGCAGCTGGTTTACGGACGGCTCTTTACCTGTGAGGGCGAGCTGCTGGATATTTGCCTGTGCACCATAAGCAGGGCGCCGGGAACATATACCGGCGAAAACACGGCGGAGTTCCAGTGCCACGGATCTCCGGTCGTGCTCCACAGCCTCCTGGAGGAGCTTTTCAAGCTGGGGGTCCGGCAGGCAAGGGCCGGGGAATTCACAAAGCGGGCCTTCCTTAACGGCAGAATGGAGCTTACCTCCGCTGAGGCGGTTGCCGACCTGATAGACAGCGAAAATCTGGCCTCGGCAATTAACGCGGCCGGCCAGCTCTCAGGCGCAATTGGCACCAAGATGGACGCCATATACTCATCGCTTACGGATATATGCGCTCACTACCACGCGGTGCTTGACTACCCGGATGAGGACATTGAGGATTTTGAAATTAAAAGCTACCTTTCCACCATCTCCGGAGCGCAGGCAAAGCTGCAAGCTCTCCTTAAGACCTATGAACGTGGAAAAAGCATGAACTCCGGAATACCGGTTGCCATAACCGGAAGACCGAATGCGGGAAAAAGCTCACTTCTCAATGCTCTCCTGGGCTATAACCGCGCCATTGTAACCAATATTCCCGGCACGACACGGGACACGATTGAGGAGAGAGTTACAATTGGAAGAACCGCCTTCCGCTTCATAGACACCGCCGGAATAAGGGCGGCTGACGACGAGGTTGAGCGGTTGGGTGTTGAACGCAGCATGGCCGCCATGAAGAAGGCCGAGCTTAATATCGTTTTAATTGACGGTACGGGGCCGCTTACCGGAGAGGACGAGCAGCTTATTCTTGAGGCGGCCGCATCAGGCGGCAGGGTAATTATTGCGGTGTCAAAAAGCGACGCTCCGGGATATTCCGTTCCCAATATAGCCGGTGAATATACAGTTGTTTCTCTCAGCTCCGTTGAACCGGGCGGAACCGACGCTCTGACAAATGCGATTTTATCCCTCTTCCCGGAGCCGGCCGTTCCCGCCGGAGAGATACTCACGAACCCTCGCCAGGCCCAGGCCATGCAGACCGCTTTGGATTATCTTGTTCAGGCGGAGAAGGCCATTGAAGCCGGCCTTACTCCGGATATAATACTAACCGAGATAGAGGGCGCGATGGACGCCATCGGCGAACTAACCGGCAAAACCGTCAGAGAAGACGTAACCAACAGAATTTTCCAAAGATTTTGCGTTGGAAAGTGAAAATTTGCAAAAAAATCCTTGTGTATAAATCGGGAATGTGTTAACATAATTCTAACTATGACAGACTGGAGAGTGAAATTATGAGCTTTAAGAAATTTCTGTCAATATTAATGGCAATATGCCTCATAAGCTGCCTTGCAGTTTCTGCTGTTGCATATGCGGAGACCCTCCCTGTTCCTGAAGGGGCGGATACTCCGGTTTCAACGCCTAACAGCAGCTCATGGGCTTCTTCAATAACAACATCAACAACAGATTCGTCGGGCAAGGTTGTTGTAACTGACCCGACCACCGGCAAGCCTTATCCGTCCCCGTCACCAACGGAGACGAGTACCGCCACCACGACAACGGCTGTTGCGACCAACTCCGCTCCTGTTGTTGTTAAGAATCCTACCGGCGAGACGGTTGACAGCGGCGGAAGAGCTGTGTTCACTTCCTACGCAAACGGCAACTATACCATGAAGTGGTACATCTCCAAGGGAGATGTTGTATATGCCTGCGATGAGATTAACACCTACTTCGCCGGCGTAACAGCCACCGGCACCAACACAACCCGCCTTATAATCAGCAATATTACTGATGAACTCAGCGGCTGGTCAGTATCGGCTGAATATACAAATGCTTATGGCATTACCTGGTCCACTGAGGCTGCGATTACCGTTAACGGCGTTGAGCCCACTGACGAAGCCGCCGCAACTGATGAGGCAGCGGCCAGCGCAACACCGGCAGCAACCGTAACACCTGCCCCCAACGCAACCGCGACACCGATTCCCGCAACAACCGGCGGAACGGCTGTTCAGAACGGCGTAACCTCAACAGGCGGCTCATCATCTCCGTCAATTTCCGGCCTTGGCAGCGGAACAAATACATATAACTCAACCAACACGGCCATCGGAACAAGCACCACTGCAACCGAGCCTGCCTCCGATGCATCAGTGAAGTCAACAGCTTCAACAACGGCTGTTGGAACAGGGGCCTCCTCCGGCGGAACAGCCAGCAACAGCCACGTTGGCGCATATATTCTCGCAGTACTTGCAGGAATTGTTATCATTGGCTCCGTCGCGGTTATGATTCTCTATATGAAGGGCAAAATTTCTCTCGGCGGCCTTGAGAAGCTCCTGGGCGGAACACCAAACCAGAACGACGCCAGCGGTGAATTCTATAACCCTGACGATTTTAAAGACGACGATACTAAGGACACCTGATGCGCCGACGCGTCCCATAACAAACAATAACAGCAGTTTATCCGGCTGCTGTTATTTTATGCTTGTGCACCGCACGGGTGCGGAAAGAGATTAATACCATGGGCAGAAAAAAGCTTCTTATCTTCCCCGCAGGGACAGAGATAGCGTTTGAAATATTTAACGCGCTTAAATACTCAAAATTTGTTGAGATATACGGGGGCACCAGCGCCGATGACCACTCGGAGTTTGTATATAAAAGGCTTATAACGGGCTTTCCGTATATAGACGAGCCGGGCTTTCTTGACTATCTCAACGCAAAGCTGGACGAATACTCCATCGACTGCATATATCCCGCCCACGACAGCGCCAGCGTGTTCCTCAGTGCCAACGCGGATAAAATCCATGCGCAGATAATAATAACCGACAGTGAGACCACTGAAATCTGCCGCTCAAAGAAGAGAACCTATGAGTTTTTCAGCGGTGAGAGTTTTATCCCAAGGGTATACGACTCAGTGCCGGAGGGCAGCGAATTCCCGGTGTTCGTCAAGCCAACGGTGGGCCAGGGCTCGGTGGGAGCAAGAAAAATTGACTCGCCGGATGAGCTGAAGACTGCCACTGCCGAAGATCCCAGCCTGGTTGTATGTGAATATCTACCGGGGATGGAATATACCGTTGACTGCTTTACTGACCGCCATGGAGCCCTGCTGGTTTCAAGGCTCAGGGACAGGGAGAGAATAAAAACCGGCATCAGCGTCCGGTCCCGGGAGCTGCCGGAGGACGAAACGGTTAATAACATTGCCCGCATAATAAACAGCCGCCTGCATTTTACCGGAGCATGGTTTTTCCAACTCAAGAGGAATAATCACGGAGAATACAGACTGCTGGAGATTTCCCCGCGAATTCCTGGAACAATGGGCCTTTCCCGCAACCTGGGGATTAACTTCCCTATGCTCACGCTCTTTACATTTTGGGGCTATGATGTGAGCATAATAGACAACGGCTATGACATTATTCTCGACCGGGCGTTTTACAGCGCGTATAGGATTTCCTATGAGTATGAGCATGTCTATCTGGACTTTGATGACACTCTTGTTGTTGACGGGGCAGTAAATACCGAGCTTATGCGCTTCCTATATCAGGCGTCCAACGCGGGCAAGCATATTCATCTTCTTTCCCGCCACGACGGGGACATATATGCCGACCTTAAGGCGGCCAGAATTGCCGAAAATCTTTTTGATGATATAACCGTAATAAACCGCGAGGATGAAAAATATAAATATATATCCCACCCGGACGCGATTTATATTGATGATTCCTTCGCCGAGCGGAAAAAGATAAGTGAAAACTGCCACATAGCTGTTTTCGACGTAGACATGGTTGAGTGCCTGATTGACTGGCGCTTATAAAATGCAAATAAAAATCAGCTCGCTGCCTTAAACGGCAGGAGCTGATTTTGCTTTTGAAGCCTTAGTTATGATATCAGGCTCAAAACGTCACTGAGCATTGAATACATATTGGCGGTGAAGATGTTATATATATCACCGTCAATTTTTACGCCATCGGGGTCGGAAATATCCACCGTGAACGAGCCCGTCACCCTTGGCAGCGCCCCGGCCTCGGAGACGGTTTCACGGAATATGTCCGCAAAGCTGATTTCGCTCTCGTCATCATCCAGCAGGCGGGAAAGCTGGTCTGAAATTGCGTTTCCGATAAAGGCCGATGGAATGGCTGATCCGTCGCAATATTCGCAGTTTACAGTAATAATAGGGCTGGCGGTTTCGTGTTCGATGGTGTAGTCAACCTGAGCTTCGCACTCAGCCAGAAAATCGACAACCGCGCTTCCAAGGTTGGAAGTCCCGGCAAGCGTTGTAACCATGCTTAAATCAGCACCGGTTACGTCCTCAAAGCTTTCCAGGTCAAAGGCCTTAACCATGTCCAAAAGCTTCTCAACCACATGAACCGCGGCTTCTCCGCGGACGGTGTCCTCCAGCGAACCGGAAATGCTGTATAGGCCGGATGCCACCGCGTCATAAACGCCCTCGTCAACGCCGGACGGAATATAAATAAATGCTTTCCTCTCAAAGCTGATGGCGCCCCTCGAGGTGGTGAACTGCTCGGGAGTGTTCTTTGCCGCCTGGCGGATAAGCTCAGCATTGCGCTCATCACCGATTATATCAAAAATTCTCTCAGAGTCGTTAATGGTCGCCTCGCCGTCGTCAGCTTCCTGTATGAATTCATCAGCCAGAAGAACCGCATATTCAGAAAGAAAGGGCGTGGCGTCCGTATATGTAATATCCAGCTCCGTCTTCCTTGCGGACGGATCGGCGCTTGCTATGGTCCAGCTCATGTCCGCGGCGTTGTCCTTCAAATAATCATAAAGGGCCTGGGCGGAAAGGGGCATATTGTCGTCAAAGGCGTCTTCAAGGGCATTAAGAACGGGATCTTCGTCGGTAAATTTGGTAAAATCATAATTCTTAACAGCGGTCATTGCAATGGCCGTCATGGTGCGCAGCTGCAGCTTCGGCGTAAAGCACAGCACCAAAGCAGCCGCCAGAGCAAGAACAAGAATGATTGTAATTATTGTTAAAATTGTTTTTTTCATTCAGCGCCTCGTTTAGAGATTAGTGTCCCAATTATAACTCAGACCCGCGTTTAAGTCTATTAACTTTTAAATAATAAAAAGCAGCTCCCCTGAAATTTCAAGGGAGCCGCTGATTTAACTGCGGACTGCGGACTGAATTCACATCGCCTTTACCGATTCGAATTCTTCAACAATTTCCTTCTCAGGAGCCTTAGTTGCAAGGCTTACGATGACAATGAATATGCAGGAAATAATGAATGCGGGGAGCAGCTCATAGATGCTGAATATTCCGCCAATAGGAGCAATGAGGAACTTCCAGATGAATACCATTGCCGCACCGGAGAACATACCGGCAATTGCGCCCCACTTGTTTGTGCGCTTCCAGAACAGGGCGAAGAGCATAATCGGCCCAAAGGTTGCGCCGAAGCCGGCCCATGCGAAGGAAACAACGCGGAAGATTGAGCTGTTGCGGTCGCTGGCGAAGATTGCGCCGAGAATTGCAACGCAGATAACTGTTATTCTGGCGATTAGCATGGACTTCTTGTCGCTGAGCTTGACGCCGAAAACGTCTTCAATCAGGTTATGAGTAACACCTGATGCGGCGGCGAGCAGCTGCGCATCGGCAGTGGACATTGTGGCGGAGAGAATACCGGCCAGAATAATTCCGGCAATAAGAGCCGCAAATATGCCGTGGGTTGAGATAACGCCGGCCGTCTGAACAATCATATTTTCGGCGGCGGACTCGCTCTCGGGCATCGCAATGACTCCTGCCTTAGCCATGCTGTAGCCTACAATGCCGATTACGACAGCGATTGCCAGGGAAACAACGCACCAGATTGAACCGACTCTGCGGCTGACGGAGAGCTTCTTCTCGTCTTCAATGGCCATAAAGTGAGTAAGGATATGGGGCATTCCGAAGTAGCCAAGGCCCCATGCCAGAGTGGAGAAAATCATAAGCGTGGTGTAGCTTCCGGCAGAGGTGCTGGTAATGCTTGTGCTAGCCGTAAGGCTGAGGTAGCCGGGGATTTCCTTCGCGTTGGCAACGACTGTGCTCCAGCCGCCGGCATTGCTTATGCCGAAGAAGAGGATTACGATGAGAGCGAATGTCATAACAATGCTCTGAATAAGGCTGGTGACTGAGGCAGCCATAAATCCGCCTGTTGCGCAATAAGCGACAATAACAGCTCCGGAGATAATCATGGTGGTCATATAATCAAAGCCGAAAAGTGTTTCAAAAAGCTTGCCGCATGCGGAGAAGCCTGAAGCAACATAGGGAACAAAGAAAACGATAACCATTAAGGCGCCGATGGTCTCAATAATCTTTGTGCTGTCTCTGAAACGGGTTGCAAGGAAGTCAGGAACAGTAATCGCGTGAATTTTTGCTGAATAAAGGCGAAGTCTGCGGGCAACAATCAGCCAGTTGAGATATGTGCCGACTGAAAGACCAATAGCTGTCCAGCTTGCCTCAGCAACACCGCAGAAGAATGCAAGACCGGGAACACCCATCAGCAAGTAGGCTGACATGTCCGAGGCCTCTGTGCTCATGGCGGTGACTATAGGGCCAAGCTGTCTGCCCCCAAGATAAAATTCCTCAGCATTGCTGTTTTTGGAGTAACGGAAGCCTACATAAAGCATTCCGGCCAGATAAACAACAATTGCAATAAGAATGCATACAGATGATGAAGTCATTTTGTACCCTCGTTTTCTCTTTTATTTATTGGACGTGCGAATTATATCGCATATTTTTGACTGCGCAATTGTGCAAAATGTCAAAAAAGCACAAAAACAGAGTTTTTTTATGATTGATATAATAAAAATTAATTTAATACATGTACATATGAAATTTTTTCATATAAATGATCCGCTTAGCGGATCATCCGGACATTTATTCAATATGCACAAAACTAAGCTCTGATTTTCGGCAGTTTTAATGAAGAGCCAAACCGATAAAAATATGCTATAATCATTTATATAATTTAAAAATAAGAGGCGAGGATATGGCATTACATGTACTTGACGAGGCAAACCGCTGCCTGGGCTGCAAAAAACCCATGTGCCGCGAGGGCTGCCCAATTCACACAAACATTCCCGAGGCAATCCGCATGCTTAAGGATAACCGGCTTGATGAGGCCGGAAGAATGCTCTTCGAAAACAACCCGCTGACGACTGTGTGCAGCATCGTCTGCAACCACGAAAGACAGTGTGAGGGCCACTGCATCAGAAACAAGCTGCCAACTCACGACCCTGTTCACTTTTCCGTAATTGAAGATTATATCAGCTCAACCTATGCCAGCAAAATGGTTGCGGGCCCTGCGGCCAGAAATGGCATGAAGGCCGCGGTAGTTGGCAGCGGCCCTGCGGGACTGACGATTGCTGTTCTTCTGCAGCGCTGGGGCTATGATGTAACGATTTTCGAAGCGAAGGAAAAAATTGGCGGCGTTATGCGCTACGGTATCCCGTCCTTCCGCCTGCCCGACAGCGTGCTGGATGATTTTCAATATCGCCACCTGGAGCTTAAGGGCATTAAGGTCCGCCCCAACACATATATCGGCCGCACGCTGACGATTGACGATCTCCTCCGTGACGGATATAAGAGCGTGTTTATCGGCGCCGGACTCTGGAAGGCGAACGCCATGCACATCAAGGGTGAAAGCCTTGGTAACGTTGCCTTCGGAATTGACTATCTCGGCTGCCCTGAAAGCTTCCACCTGGGAGATGATATTGCGGTTATCGGCGTTGGCAACGCGGCAATGGACTGCGCTCGCACCGCCATAAGGCATGGCGCCCGCCACGTAACCTGCTACGCCCGGCGCGACGAGGAGTGTGTAACCGCCAGCGCATATGAGGTGAGCTACGCCAAGCTTGAGGGAACAGGCTTCCGCTTCTGCAAGGCTCCGGTTGAAATCCGTGATGACGGCCTTATTTGCGCCGACACGGTTAAAAATGAAGACGGGAAATTTGTTCCCGTTGAAGGCAGCGAGAAGTTATATCCCCATACCGGCGTTATTATCAGCGTGAGCCAGGGGAGCGAGAGCAACTTGGTTGACACAACCAGCGGCATCGAGTCCAACCGCGGCCTGCTTACAGTCAGCGCCGACGGCAGAACCACCAGGGACGGAGTTTTCGCAGCCGGTGACGCGGTCCGCGGAGCGCGCACGGTTGTTGAGGCTGTCGCCTTTGCAAAGGATGTTGCTGTGGCAATGGACGAGTATATGAAGTCCCTGCCAAAGGATGAGTCTACCGATCCATACGCAAATATCCCGGTAGACGGAACCCCGGTCGAGGACACCATCGGCGAGCAGGAGCTGTAGTTCCAAGGCTGAATCAACAGGGAGAGACTGAAAATGACAATCGCCGAAATTGTTGAAAAAATGATTGCCATATCAGAGGGCAACACCCATGACATTAACCATTTTCTGAAGGTCTGGGCGTATGCCAAAGCAATAGGCAATCTCGAAGGACTGGACGAGGAAGCACAATATACTCTTGAGGCCGCCGCACTGGTCCACGATATTGCCTGCCCGCTGTGCAGAGTTAAATATGGCAACACCAACGGGAAATATCAGGAGACGGAAAGCGAACCGCTGATAAGGGAATTCTTTGCCGGGACAGATGTTTTGCCGGAAACACTGGAGAGGATAATATTCCTGGTTTCTCACCACCATACACCCCAAAGCATAGATGGCATTGACTATCAGATCCTGATTGAGTCTGACTATATAGTAAACGCGGACGAAAGTGCCCTTTCAAAGACTAATATAATAAACTTCAGAGACAGCTTCTTTGCAACGAATGCGGGGAAAAGAATATTAAATGCTGAGTTTTAAGGCGTAGCCGGGAGCTGCTTATGCCCCGGCAGACTGCTTAAGCATTTCCCCGGCGATTTCAAACATCGGCTTTTATTTGTTATCATTTCATCGCTCATTATGCAACCATAATGAGCGATGAAATAAGCTATGAGAGTACGCCATCAGACTTTGATGCAAGCATATTCTCCGGCTATTGTAAGAGGATTATAAATGCTAGTAGCTTACAACGGCATAGCAATATGTTTTAGCACATACTTGCGGCCAAATCAGCATTCGAATGCGCATATGGCTGGCATTAAGTTCACGCCTTACGCACCCTTTGCAAAAATAAAGCAACCATACTGAAGTACGGTTGCTTTATTTTGGTGGACGATACAAGACTCGAACTTGTGACCTCCCGCACGTCAAGCGGATGCGCTACCAGCTGCGCTAATCGTCCGAACGACAGTTATTTTACATAACGGACACATTATTGTCAAGAATTTTTTATTGAAATCCGCACATATATATTTTATAATAAATCCACAATTAATATTAATGATGTGAGGTAACTACTATGGGTCTTATTAGTGCGGCACTCGGCTCAGCTTCCGGCGTTCTCGCTGACCAGTATAAGGAATATTTCTACTGTGATGCGCTGGCATCAAATGTTCTTGTCGTTAAGGGCAAGAAACGCACAACAAAGCGCTCTTCAAACAGCGGTGATAACAATGTAATCTCCAACGGTTCGGTTATCGCTATTGCTGACGGGCAGTGCATGATTATCGTTGACCAGGGTAAGGTGGTTGACCTTTGCGCGGAGCCAGGCGAGTATGTATATGACATGTCCTCTGAGCCGTCTCTGTTTACGGGCAACCTCAGCTCGGCAATTCTCGATGTTTTCAAAAACATTGGCAAGCGCTTCACCTTCGGCGGCGCCACTCCCACAGACCAGAGAGTATACTTCTTTAACACCAAGGAGCTTACCGGCAACAAATACGGAACTCCCAACGCGGTTCCCTTCCGGGTCGTTGACGCGAACGCGGGCATCGACATTGACATTGGCATCCGCTGCTTTGGCGAATACAGCTACAGAATCACAAACCCGATTCTGTTCTATACAAACATCTGCGGCAATGTTTCCGGTGAGTATACACGCGACCAGATAGACAGCCAGCTCAAGACCGAACTGCTGACGGCTCTGCAGCCGGCCTTTGCGAAAATTTCAGACCAGGGCATTCGCTATTCATCACTGCCCGGCCACACCATGGAGATGGCTGACGCACTGAACGAGGTCCTTTCTTCAAAGTGGAGGGATTTGCGGGGAATTGAAATTGTTTCCTTCGGCATTTCCAGCGTTACCGCCAATGAAGAAGACGAGCAGATGATTAAGACCATGCAGCGCAACGCTGCGTATAAGGACCCGACGATGGCTGCCGCAACACTTGTTGGCGCGCAGGCTCAGGCCATGCAGGACGCGGCTAAGAACACTGCCGGCGCGGCAACAGCCTTTATGGGAATGAATATGGCTCAGCAGGCGGGCGGAATTAACGCGGCAAGCCTTTACCAGATGGCCGGCCAGCAGCAGGCCGCTCAGACACAGCAGACTGCCCAGACAGCTTCAGCCTCCTGGTATTGCCCGAACTGCGGAACTCCCTGCAACGGCAACTTCTGCACCAACTGCGGAACAAAGAGACCGTAATTATGTTTGGTATTTCTGTTGCCCGGGCTGCTGAAATATGCGGCGGAAGGCTTATTGGCTCCGGAGACAAGAACACAGAGATTAAAAGAATAATAATAGACAGCAGGTCCTCCCGTGAGGGGGACCTGTTCGTCGCGTACAAGGGCGAAAAGGTTGATGGGCATGATTATATCACCTCCGCCCTGAATAAGGGAGCAGCCTGCGCCCTGGCAGAGCACTGGGTTGAGGGAGCTGAAGGCGGCTGCGTTATTATCGTTGCCGATGTTCAAGACGCTCTGGAAAAGCTGGCGAGCGCCTTCAGAGAGCTGGTTGAAATCCCGGTTATTGGCATTACCGGCAGCGTGGGAAAGACGACGGCAAAGGAAATGGTTTCGTCGGTGCTGTCTCAACACTATAGGGTCCGAAAGACTGACAAGAATCTTAACAATCTTATCGGGCTGCCAATGTCTCTGGCGAGAATTGAAAGAGACGATGAAATTGCCGTCTTGGAAATGGGAATTTCCGGCTTTGGCGAAATGACCCGCCTGGCCAAAATGGCACGGCCCGACTGCGCGCTTTATACGGTTATCGGCCACGCCCATCTGGAATTTTTGCATGACCTTAACGGCGTGCTCAAGGCGAAAACCGAAATGCTGGAATACGTCCCGGAAAACGGAACGGTTATTATGAATGGAGACGATTCGCTGCAGCGCGGCTTTGAATGCCGGCAGAAAAAACTGCTTTACGGCATGAGCGACGGCTGCGATGTTATGGCGACGAATGTTCACTATAACAGCGACGGAAACATATGCTGCACTATCAGCTATGGAAAAGAAAGCTTCAGCGTTGAAATTCCCGCCTTTGGAATGCACATGGTGTATGCGGCGCTGGAGGGAGCGGCTGTGGGCTTTACCTATGGTATGACGGCGGAGGAGATTAAGCACGGGATAGAGAGCTTTGAAGCTGTTGGCCGCAGACTGGCGGTTACGAAAACAGGCTTTATTACCCTGATAGATGACACATATAACGCAAACCCCGACTCGGTTAAATCGTCAATTGACTCCCTGGCTCATTTTGAAGGCAGACGCGTATGCGTGCTGGGCGACATGCTGGAGCTGGGAGAAAATTCCCCCACTATGCACCGGGATGTTGGCGCATATGCTGGGAACAAGGGAATTGACCTGATTATCGGCGTGGGGCCTCTGGGCAAATATATCGCCGATGGAGCGGGAGACAACGCCGTTGCTTTTTCTGACCGGGAACAAGCGGAGGCTGAGCTGCCAAAGCTGCTTAAGGCCGGTGACACGGTGCTGGTTAAGGCTTCGAGAGGGGCAAGGCTGGATGAAATTTCCGAGCAGCTGAAAAAATTGAAAAAACCGCTGGTTTTTCTCGACATTGACGACACGGTTCTTGACTTTAAAAAGGCGGAGAGAAAGGCTGTTGCGGAGGCCTTCAGACTAACGGGCACTGAACCGGACGACTATATGCTTGACCGCTACAGCGAGGTTAACAAAAGCTTTTGGGAGAAACTGGAACGCGGGGAGATAACACGGGCACAGCTGCTGCCGGGCAGGTTTAACGCGCTGTATGAAGAACTTGGGATTGCCGGCGACGGGAACAACACTCAGAGAGAATATGAGCGGCTCCTGGGTATGGGCCATTATTTTATGCCGGGAGCGGAGAAACTGCTGGAGAAGCTCAGCGAGAACGCCAGACTGTTTCTTGTTTCAAATGGCAATATAGGCGTTCAGAAATCGCGCCTCGCATCCAGCGGCATTGAGCACTACTTTGAAGGCATATATATCTCCGAAGAGGTGGGGGCGGAGAAGCCGTCCGTGGAATTTTTCGACAAGGTCTTTGACACAATTGCAGACTTCGACAGGGAGAACTCCGTTATAATCGGGGACAGCCTGACGTCTGATATCAAGGGCGGAGTTAACGCCGGGATAAAGACAATCTGGTATAATTACCGGGGCGGAAAACCGCGGGAGAACATCAGACCCGACTATATGGTCACATCGTTGGACGAAATCCCGGAGCTTATTGAGAATATGTTTTAATTAAAATGCAGGACGGCGCTAAACCGTCCTGCATTTTAACTATTCTATATTCATGTTCATTGCGTACGCAAGCATCCGGCCTGTTTCGTTTGAAGCAAGAAGAGCCATGTTATACTGACTTTCGGTTATCATGCTGTGACGGCCATAGGTTACAACGTCATAGGTAATGTCCAAAGCATACATCGTGGGGGAAAGCTTCATGGCGCTGTTAACGGTTATATACTGGATGCTGTCACCACCGGAGGAGGCAAAGCCGAAGCCCTGAAGTGATGAAATGATCTGGTTGCGAAGAATGCAGTCACTGCCCACTATGTCAAGAAGATAATAGTAATAGGCCTGACCGGCGGAGGTATAGTCAACATAGCGGGTTATGAAATCATTGGCAAAATCCTGCAGGGCAGAAAGCTCATCGGCGGAGCAGTTGTTGAAGTAATATGCTTCGTTCCGGTTCTCCTCACTGACGAGGACGCCGGACGCGTCATATACGTCGATTTCCGGCTCGCCGAAGTATTTGCCGGTGGTGTATGAAACAAGATATGGCAGGGTATAGCCGGTGTCACTGAAGCCGGAGAGAATGGAATAATCTATGTGGTCGTCTGCTATATAGTCCTCCGATAGAGGCACGTTGTTTACTGTTACAACATAATCAGACGGAACGGTTAGAGTCTGTTCACCGGTAATGTTTTCCGCCATAAGGCTTTCACCAAGAACGGACCAGACATTGTGGCCGAACAGATCATGCTTTGCGGCGGCAAACGTTATGTCGGCAATATATTCGCCGTTATACCGGAGATAATAACCAACGGTATCTTCGCCGGTAACCGTGAGATTTTTTGCATATGAGGAGCTCTTAAGCTCGTTATAGATTTCCTCGCTGCAGTCTGAAAGAGACTGATGAGACGTGTCTATATCCGAAAGATACGTGCCTGTAAGCTCAAGAACGTGCTCAGGTGTGAGCTCCGCAATATAATTCTTTATGGCACGGTCCGGACGGGACTGCTCATAAGAATTGAGCCACAGGCAGAATATGCCGGCCCCGATTAAGAGAAGCCCGGTGAAAACCAGGAAATACACGATCATTCCCTTTATAAAGCCGATGTTCCCTCCGGAGCTGTGATTTTCTTCGTTCATGGAGTAAACGTCACCCCCTCAGGCAGAACAAGCCATGCGTCAGGGATATCTCTTACGCCAATTACAAAGGCTTTGTTGTTTACATATTCCCCGTTATAATACATCAGCGATGACGAGCCCCCGTCCATGTTGGCCGCGTTTACGGCGCCATAGCGGACCATTATTTCGGCTTCATCCAGATATGTTGCGCCAAGGCTAACGACATGGCGGCCATCTATTACCAGCATAAGTATTGCTCCGTCTGAGCGCTGGCCAATAGCTGTACGCGGATTAAGACCGCTTATTGACCCGTCGTATTCAACGACTATTTCACCGTTACTGACCAGAATTGGGCCATAGGCGCAGCCCCACTGAATGTGAGCATTCTGAATGGCGTATGAATCCTGGCAGTCGACATGAAGAATATAGTTATCGTCTATTCCAACAAAGGCGTTCTTCGTTCCGCCACCGCCATAAAATTCACCATTGAAAACAACAGTGCTGTCGGGCGATGAGCCGTCACCCATTCCGTTTTCATCAAGAAATCCGCCGCCGTTTATTCCGGCAACAGCGCCAAACATCTGAACATATTCATCAACGGTATAGGCGGAGCCACCAAAGTTTTTATACGCGCAGCCCAGAATTACCCGGGATGGGTCCTTAACTATCATCATATAACCGGAATATGTGCTGCCCTTGACCTCTTCGATGATAATTCCGTCTCCGTCCTCGTCAACAAAACCCCATTCATCTGCTTCAAGGGAGTTTGCAGAGTCAGATGTGTCTGCAATTGTTACAAGCGACATATCCATTTCGGATATCTCCGGAGTGCCGGTGTCGGCCATAATTTCAGCCACCGTCTCCGAGGGGAGAAAGATATCGGCAATAAAGCCAATTGCGCTGGTCTCCTTGAGGGAACGGACCATAAGGTTGCGGGCGGTTACGGACGGACCACGCATCAGCGCCAGCAAAATCACTGAAACAGCCAGCACCAGAAGAAGGATTGTTTCAACAAGAATGAGCGTTATCTTAAGCCCTATACTCATCTTCCTCCCGGAGTGTACAGGTTCGGTGGCTATGATATTTTCAGCTGTGGACTGTGTATCCATAATTACAGAAGCTGCAGCACCAGCAGAACCACAACTCCGGGCACACCAAATACTCCGGCAATGACGGCCGTTACAAATGTAACCGGGATGGCAATGCCAAAAAATGACAGCAGGATATTAACAAGAAATAGCGTTATCCAGCCAAGAATTGCATTAAGCAGCAGCTTGAAGATGAATTTAATTCCGGAGCCGAGAAGCTTTATAAAGAGAATAATTCCAATTATAAGAATTACCGGACCGGAAATGTACGCAATTAAATCACTCATAAAAATCTCCGTTTAAATTAAAGATGTATCGATAATGATGACTGGGCGGACCAAACAATCCTCATAGTAAATCAGACCGCCGGTATAGTATACGGAGCCCTGGCTGTATACCATTGAGGCCTGCGTATAACGGCTGGAATCACATCTGAGCCACCACCAACCGCCGCCGTTAAGTTCATTGACGCGTGCTCCCTTTGAAAGAGCATATTCCGTGGGGAAGCAAATTCTCGCACTGTCACAGGGGAAATATGCCTTTGCCTCGGCGCTGCTTAAAAGAGAGACCATGTCAGCCGTTTCGGCGGTATTAAAGTCGCACATTGCAGACTGTTCTTCGGCGGAAAAGGCCGTGCTATAAAAGTAGTCATTCAGCCAGTAATGCATATAGCTCTCGCTCCAGGTGAGAGTATAGGTCCACCAGGGGCCGTTCATATATCCCGTTGAGGTATATGGCGTTGTGTCGAGGCCATATTTGCTGATAAGTGTAAGGCGGGAGCCTTCTTCCTTAAGAACAATCCATTCTATGGGCTCCGGGCCATCGCCATCGTCTCCGTCCTGCTCATAGGAGCCAAAGATATATGCTTCAGCATTGGAAAACTCTGCGCCCCTGCTTTTATCCACGGTGCGGAAAATAAGGGCACCGATAATTATGCACGCCGCAAGCGCAAGCAGACATATATATTTTATTCTGACAGGGCGGCTGCGTTCCATCGGGACCTCCGTTTAAATGTAAATCAAAAATTATAATACCACAACGGCCGCCTTTTATGCAAGCAGAGCGGACTATATTATAATAAGCGGTTGAAAAAATACCGATTGAGCTATATAATTAACTCAAAGGAAAAACAACAAAATTACTGCGGAGGCGAAGCATGAAAATAGTTACGATAAGCCGTGAATATGGCGCAGGCGGACACACAATCGGCAGAACGGCCGCTGAAAAGCTTGGAATTGAATTTTATGACAAGGACATTATTAAGGAAACGGCCAGAGTGAGCGGCATTTCCACTGACGACATCGAGGGGAAGGAGGAGATCCTTTCACGCCTTGACGCGTTTATCAGAGGAATTTCTCCGGCCTCCTATGACCAGAGAACCGAAATCTTCGAGCTGGAGCGGGCGGTTATCCTGGGCTTTGCCAGAAAAGGCCCATGCGTAGTTTTGGGCCGCTGCGCCGATGCCATTCTCGCCGAGGCGGGCATCGAGGCAGTCAACGTCTTCCTCTATGCTGACGAGAAGGTCAGAGTAAAAAGAGCCTGCGAGCTGCTGAACACGACTGACGAGGCAGCTGCAAAAAGGGAGCTCAAGTCCATTGACTACGGCCGCAGACTTTTTTACAAGTACTATACTGACAAGGAATGGGGCAACTTCCACAATTACGATCTGATGATCAACACCGGCAAAATCGGCGTGGAGAAGAGCATTCAGATGATTTGTGACGCTGCCGGAGACTGAGGTTTGATGAAAACAGCCGGAAGAATATTATTTATAATCCTGGAAACACTGCTGTTGCTTGTGCTGGCAGTGTATATGGTGCTGTTCGTTATTATGAGGGGGCCTTCGGAAACGGCCAGAAACCTGATGGTCCGGTCACTGAAGGAAAGCAGCGCGCTGAAGTTTGTTCCGTCGCTGTGCCTTTCCCAAAGCACCATTGACGGGATTATGACTGAATCGACGACTGTTTCGGAATATACCCACGACACCAGCCTGGTTAACATCGCCACAGCAACGGAAAGCGAAGATGGAGCTGACGAGTGGGGCCTGATTGACGAGGACGGAGACGGGATTATCCTCGAAGAAGTCCGGGGCAGCACATACACGGGATATATGATGATCGTTAAGGATCCGTCCCGGGTTATTGTGGGCTGCACGCCTTTTGAGGGCCATGAGGTCGGCGAATATGTGGAAATGTATGGAGCAGTGGCTGGCATTAACGGCGGCGGCTTTGAAGACGACGGAGGCATGGGCGACGGTTCAACGCCTGACAGCATCGTTGTCAGCGAAGGGGAAATTGTTAACGAATGGGCGGGGACAAAAAACTCCTTCGTGGGAATTGACGAAAATTACAATCTTAGAGTTGATTGCCAGACCGGCTCGGCCATTGAAGAGGCGGGAATTGTCTGGGGCTGCGGCTACGGACCGATACTGATTAACAACGGGAAAATCGTTGTTTCCGAGGAAGCCTCCGGCGGCCTTAATCCCCGAACGGCCATTGGCCAACGGTCCGACGGGGCAATTTTGCTGCTGGTTATTGACGGGCGGCATGTTGCCAGCCTTGGCGCTTCATATATGGACGAGGCGGAGGTTATGCTCCGCTACGGCGCCGTAAACGCAGCCAACATGGACGGTGGGTCGTCATCGCTGATGTATTATAACGGAGAATACGTTAACAACGAGGCGTTTGTAATCGGAATAAGAGACATTCCGACGACGTGGCTGGTTATGCCGGAGGGCTGGACCTATGAAAAGTAAAAGACGCTTTTGGCGGGCCGCCCTGATATACGCAATCGTGGTCATTATAATAATCCTTATTGGCGCGGTGCTGCTGTGGAAATATATGGCGGCGTATGAGGCCTCCAGACCGGTTAATGTTATTAAAAGCTACGTTCTGAGTCTGGACGAGGACCGTGTAAACACGCTGACAGAGCTCTCAATGGGGGATGTTAACACTGAGCTTGAGGATATATCCGGCGTTCAGAAAACCGTATATGACATGATTAAAGCCGCCTCTCCCACAAAGGATTCAGCGGCGTCTGATGAAAGCAGGCAGGTTTATTATTTGGTGAACGACGGGACGGCTGTTGAGTCAGTAACCATTGAACGCACGGGTAACGGCAAATATGGCCTTGCGGAGTGGACAGTTACTGACGAGGAGATCATATATGCAGCGGAAAAGCTTTCGGCCTCGATAGCGGTTCCGGAGGGCTATACGGTTGAATGCAACGGAGTTGCGTTGGATGAGTCATATATAACAGACAGAGCCGTTGAGTATGAGCTCCTGAGCGCATTTTATGATATATCGGACTATAAGCTGCCATATCTTGTAAAATATCAGGTAGACAATTGTATAAGCGAGCCGGTCTTCACGGTTATTGACGCTGCGGGAAAGACCTTGACCGAGGACGAGACGAATGAGGAACATTACCTTCAGGACTGCTCCACCGCTGAAGCGGAGGCAGTGACGGAGTTTGCCACTGAATTTGTCACCCACTATGTGGGCTACACGTCAACGGGCGACTGGGGAGAGTATTACCAAGTGCTGGCGATGTGCATCCACCACGGGCAACTCTATACGGCAATAGCTGAGTCACGGGAGGGCTTCAGCCATGCTACGTCTAAGGGAGACGATATTCAGTATATTAACGTGGACGGGGCGGCAAAGCTTTCTGATGGGCTTTACGCAGTACGGGTGAGCTACGAGGTCGTTACCACAGGTAGCAACAAGGTGGTTACCACAAATGACTATGGCATGAGGCTCCTGATTGAGCAGAATGAGGACGGAACGCTTCAGGCCGGGGCAATGACAATTGCAGAATAATAAGAAAGGATAGACACAATGAAAAAGACAATATCAATAGTATTAATGGCGGCAATGCTCCTTCTTGCAATGACGGGCTGCGCATCAAAGAAGGCTCAGGAAGCGGAAGTCACTGAAGAACTGGTCGGAGGCTGGACAACTCCGGAGGACTCCGCCATGACAGACGAGCTTCAGGCGATATTCGATGAGGCGGCTGCACAGTGGAATGGCATTAACCTTGAGGCAGTTGAACTGCTGGGGACCCAGGTTGTTGCGGGTGTGAATTACCGTTTTCTTGCGCAGAGCACTGTGGACGGCACCACCACGCAATATACCGTGACAGTTTACAAGGACCTGCAGGGTAATGTTGAACTGACCTCAGTTGAGGAAAACAACGGCTAAAAGACACGAGATAAAAGAGCATAAAAAAGTAACCCTCAGATGTTGCATCTTTCACTTGCTACATCTGAGGGTTACTTTTCTGTCTTAATATCCAGCATCTTGGTTACCTCTCTTTCTGCCGGTATTTAGTTTTACTTGTACATCGGACTCCACTCCTTAGATTTGGCTTTCGCCATTGCGCCGTCAAGCTCTTTCACTCTGACGATCCTGGTGTTTTCTATGTACTTGAGGGATTTGGTCTTTCCCTTCTTTCGAGTATAGAATAGCAGATATTTCGGAAATAATCAATTATGAGTAATTACAAAAAACGAGGCTTGAATTTGTGCAACATGCTGAAAAACCTCGGGAATTAAAACTTCTCGTTGCACAAATTAAACAAAATGCATATAATAGAAATGTTGTGAAAGCGCTCTGCCGATAATGTGGGCAGAGCGCTTTCATCTCGGTTATTTACAGTTCCAGCGTTTTTTCATAAGAGGCGATCACCGCATCCATAACCGCACCGCGGAAGCCGGCCTCTTCAAGAGTTCTTACTCCCTGAATTGTCGTTCCACCGGGGGAGCAAACAGCGTCCTTCATAGCTCCGGGGTGGGCGCCCGTCTCCAACATAAGCTTTGCAGTGCCGGCTGTCATCTGAGCGGCATATTCAAGAGCCCTTGCCCGAGGCAAACCGCAGGCAACAGCCCCGTCAGCCAGAGCTTCAATAAACATTGCGGCAAAGGCCGGACCGCAGCCGGAAACACTGGAACCTGCATCTATTAGCTTTTCGTCAAGAGCTGAAAATCTTCCGGCGCCTTTCATAGCCTGGAGGAATACATCTACCTGCTCGTCAGTTACATTTTTGGATGCATACAATATCATTCCTTCGCCAATGGCGGCAGGAGTATTGGGCATTATTCTTATTACGGAAGGTTCAAAGTCCAGCATGTCATAAATGCGGTCTATTGAGACACCTGCGGCCATTGAAACCAAAGTATAACCGGTTTTGCGGCTCTTCAGGGCACCTGCAATTTCGCCGAGCATTTCGCCGAGCATCTGGGGCTTGACTCCAAGGAATATAAAATCGGCGCCTTCGGCAACGGAGACATTGTCACAAACATCAGCACCGATTTCCCGGGCTAGCGCCATAGCCTTTTCGGGGTGACGGTTTGCCAGAAGAATGTTGTTGCTTTTAGTCTTTGCGGCGGCACGGGCTAGGGCACCACCCATATTGCCTGTCCCAATAAAGCCAAGTGTTGCCATTAAAGAACTTCCTCCTTCACAGCGTCATTGACACGAGTTCAGTATTCGTAGCCGGTGTCTTCAACATATACACACGACTTGAACACCGCATGAATTACCAGCGCCAGAATTACACAGGAGACAATCATAACGCCATAGCAGGCGAGAATCCCATTCACAATCGCCGTGTTGCCGAGATATACACCACCGTGGCGCTGCAGGTCATATTCACCGAGATAACCGATGCCAACCACGGAAACCAGAAACAGAACAATATCAAGAATATGCCGCGGGCTGAAGCCGTTTATCCTTATGGCGCAGACCAGATAATAAACAAAGACATAAATAATCACCGCAAGGGAGAATACCTGCCCGAGACTGATGAACGCCGAATACGCATTGAGCTTGTGGATAAAACGGAAATGCATAAGCAGGGAGTCTGTCCGGGTTGAGTCCATAACGATTTCAACCAGACCGGAGATTACCAGGAACATTCTCCATACATTGCCAAACTTAGAGCACGGGGCAAACATTTTTGCTCTTGAATAATCGTCATAAAGCATTTTTACAAAGAAAAACGCGGCAATCATCAGTATAGTGGCAATAAAGAAGGTGGCAAACTTATAGGTTACGTTCCCGGCCGCATCTGTTGATGCAACGGAAACAGGCAGAAAATGGAGAAACTCCACCTTTATTGTTCTGCCGCGGTTGGAGGATGTAAACCAGGCTCCCAGCTTAACTGCCGCAATAACCAGGCACAGCCCCGGCGCCGCACAGTCAAGAACCCGTCCGGCGGATCTTGTCAGATTAAGAAGCTTTACAATCCCCGCAGCAATCCACGGTCCGGCGATAACGCCCATCAGAGCAAAGCTGCCTACAGAAAAATCCGTCATTGCCTGGATAAACCCGCCGGAATAGGCGGAGCCGGTAAAGTACCAGTGCATAAGACGGCCGATTAATGCGCCGAGAATATAGGAAAGCGGCAGAAAAACAGCCATGGCGGAGAGATTGCCCGTGCGCCTTTTATACAGGACGCATGAGATTACTGAGCAGATTATTATGCCTGCGGCGATTATAAGCGAATTCATATATATCGCGCGGCTTCCAAGATAAAAAGCTACTGAGTTCATATCTGTCTCCTCCCTCCTTATTCTTCAGGCAGCGCCGTGGCAAAGTAAATCATATCGCTGACGAGACGCTCCGTTCCGAAGTCAACATGATTATAAACCTCATGGTTGAACACGAGCTCACCGGTCTGGCCACCATCCAGCGCATAGGCGTTATATACACCCTTTTCATACATATACTCCGCAAACTGGCGGACGGTCCAGCGGGCGGCGGTTTCTGCGTGATCGTTGGTCATATAGAAGTAATGCAACTTATCCACCTGACCAATGCCGGCACGGGAGTATTCAGTTGTAATCTCGCCGACGGGATACCAGCCGTCCTCCCAATATGACTCGTTGAGAACACCGTTTTCAACCAGAACGGGGCCAAAGGCCAGGGAGAAGATAATGTCATTGTCAGCAATGAACTGCTCCAGCTCCTCCTGAGTCATTTCGTCCTTATAGTGGGCAAAGATGAAGTCTCCGTCAGCCGTTACGAAGCAGTTGTCTATGCAGTTATACATTTTAAAGCCGGTGGTGTACTCAGTGTCACTGTAGCGATATACATTGCGGTCATATACCGAGATGCCGATGTTGCGGAACAGATAGAAGTCCGCGTTCATGGCGACAACCGCGTTGGTTTCAACAGATATGTCTGAAAGGAAGCTGGTCTGCTGGTTGCCGAAGGTGTCACCCACCAGCTTGCGGCGGATCTGGCTGCCGTCGGCGATTTTAATTTCCGAGCAGCTTACGCAGCAGCCACCATAATTTTCCTTCCAGCAGATAACTAAAAGAGTTTCATCAAGATAATACTTAATGTCCTCGTAATACATTCCGTCGTAAAAATCAAGGTCAGAGCGGAAGACCATTGTCTCGTCTTCACCCAGGAGACCATAGTCCCTGGCCTGCTGAATAACCTCGTCTATTTTGGCGGCGTCAGATGTGGCAACGCTGCCGAAGCATGAACTGTTTGGCCGGGGACCGGCAACAGCGTCCTCCGGAATTGTATAGTGAACCGCTTCTATAACCGGCTCCTCAGTGGGCTCGGGCTGCGCATCAGCTTCAGTAGTCTCGCCGCCATCTCCGGCGGGAGTGGCGGTCGGGGCGGGAGAGGCTGTCGCGGCTACAGCTGTGGTGCTCTGCTCGTCAGCAGCCTTTCTAACCGTAACGGACGCATATGGATGGATATTAAACACACCCCAGACAACGCAGAGAGCGAGCGCTAAAAAGCAAAGCCCTGTTACGGCGCCGGGGAGCTTGCGCGCCTTTTTCTTTTTCGGCCTTTCAGGCTTGGGCTCCTCACGTTCCCGCCTTACAGCGTCCGCTGCGGCACGGGCTTTTTCCCTCGCCTCACGATGAGCCTCGGTGTCAGTCGTTCTGCGGGGAGCGGTGGGCTTTGGCTGTTCCTCCTGCTCCGGAGCCTTTGAAGGGGCAGAGCTGACGGAAGAGTCAAACTCTGAAAGTATATCGTCTATGTTAAAATCGTTATTCATAAAACGCCTCCATTGCGGAATTGGTAACACAGAATTATAACAGATAGCAGGCATATAAATCAATGGTTAAATATGCGCGTCCCGAGGGGAAACAGCTAATTTACGGGTTGCCTTTTTCCGAATAATATTATATAATTTAATGCCAATTGTAAAGATCGCTTTAGATGGTTAGAAAGGGGTCGAAATTTTTATGATTAATATTCAGGGCAAATCCGGATTAATAACAATAGATGACGATGTGTTTATGAACCTTGCCGGCGACGCGGCGACGAGCTGCTTCGGTGTTAAGGGTATGGTTACATGCAGCAAGGACGGTGGACCGTGGCAAATCCTGCACCGTGAGGCGATGAGCAAGGGCGTCAAGGTCATTGCCGGTGAAAACGGCACGGTCGCTATTGAGCTTCATATAGGTGTCGACCGCGGAATCAATATTGAAGCCGTCTGCGCCAGCATTGTAAACGAAGTCAGATATAAGCTGTCTCAGACCACCGGAATCGAGCCGGCGGCCGTTGATGTATTCATTGACACGATAACAGACTGATAAGGAGAATAAATCCCTTGAAAGATTACATAGACGCTCTGTCATTTAAAAACATGATTCTGTGCGCAGACGCGGCTTTGCACGCAAACGTTCAGAAGATCAACGAGCTTAACGTTTTCCCCGTACCGGATGGCGACACCGGAACAAACATGGGACTTACTCTGAAAACAGCTGCGGACGAGCTGCGCAAGAAGGATTTTGCCACAGTCGAAGAGGCAGCAGCCTGCACGGCCAACGGCCTTTTAAGGGGAGCCCGCGGCAACTCAGGCGTTATTCTGTCTCTCCTGTTCAGGGGCATTTCAAAAAGACTTAAGGGTCTTGAAACTGCCGGCGCCTCGGAATTCGCCGGAGCGATGTGCGATGGCGTTGACGCGGCCTATAAGGCCGTTATGAAGCCCGCTGAGGGAACAATTCTTACGGTTTCCCGCATCGCATCAAAGGCCGGGAAAAAGGCGGCAGACCTAGGCTCAGACCTTGAGGGCATGTTTATGTGCGCGATAAAGGCCGGAGACAAGGCCCTTGCCGAGACAACCGACCAAAACCCTGTTTTGAAAAAAGCCGGCGTTGTTGACGCGGGTGGTATGGGATACCTGGTAATCCTTAAAACGATGCTTGAATACCTCAGAGGGAACGTTGAGGTCCCGGCTGAATCAGGGGAGGTTGAGGATTCAAAGGCATCAGGGTCTGCGTTTGATGTGTTTGACACGGAGGAGATTACCTTCGCGTTTGACACGGTTTATGTCGTCCGCAAGGACAAGCCGGATGTTGACCTTGATCCCCTGAGAAAATATCTCAACAGCATTGGTGATTCCCTCGTAATCGGCGAGAGCGACGAGGAATTCAAGGTTCATGTTCACACAGATATTCCCGGCTCAGCCTTGACGGAGTCCCAGAAATATGGAACGCTGGAGCTTGCGAAAATAGAAAATATGCGCTCACAGCACGAGGCTATTGTTTCCGGCAAACAGGCCAGAACTACTGACAATCTGGAAGAGGTTGAACAGGAACTCGAAAAGCAGGCTGCCGGCGGCACGGAAGACGGAGTTGCGGCTCCGGAGAAGGAATATGGCTCAGTCTCTGTCTGCGCCGGAGAGGGGCTTGAGGCACTGTTCCGGGAGCTGGGGGCTGACGGGATAGTTTCCGGCGGCCAGACAATGAATCCATCCACAGACGATATTTTGAAGGAGATAAACAAAACCCCCGCAAACACGGTTTTCGTTTTCCCCAATAACAAGAATATCATAATGGCTGCCGAGCAGTGCATTCCCCTGACGGAGAAGAAGGTCGTTGTTATACCGTCAAAGACAGTTCCCCAGGGGATTACGGCAATGCTCAATATGAACGGCGACGCATCTGAGGACGAGCTGGTTGAGAGCATGACCGCCGCAATGGAAAATGTCCACACCGCAATGGTCACATATGCCGCCAGAGACTCTGAGTTTGACGGGCACGAAATTCACTCGGGCGAGTATCTTGCCCTTCTTGACGGGAAGCTGGTTGGCAACTACGCCAACACAACCCAGCTCTTTAAGGAGCTCACCTGGGAGTTCAACGAGCTCTCACCGGAGTTCATTACCATATACTATGGCTCAGACGTAACTGAGGAAGATGCAAACGCGGTTTGCGAAACGATATCCGGCGTCTTCCCAGACGCGGAGGTCAGCGTAATAATGGGCGGCCAGCCGGTATATTATTATATGATTTCCGTGGAATAGGAAAGCAGTCCGAAGTCCGCAGACCGCAGAGAAAAATAACGGTGTTGCCAACCGGCAACACCGTTATTTTTTATTTTTTTAGGCCTAATTATTTGCCCATGTTCATCTGAGCGGCGACTTCTGCTGCGAAGTCCTCTTCCTTCTTCTCAATGCCTTCGCCCTTCATGAAGCGAACTGCATCGACAAAGGTAACCTTGCCGCCGAGAGCCTTTGCAGCGCTCTCAATGTACTTTTCAACGGACATGGAGCTGTCCTTTACAAACTCCTGCTGGAGCAGGCAGTTCTCCTTGTAGAAGGCGTTAATCTTGCCGTCTACAATTTTTGCCTTAACCTGGTCGGGCTTGGAAGCCATCTTCGGGTCAGCGTCGATAAGAGCAAGAGCTACCTTGCGCTCCTCGGCGATAACGTCCTCGGAAACGAGGCTCTTGTCCCAGAAACGGGGATTCAGAGCTGCGATCTGCATTGCAACATCCTTGCCGATTTCGGTTGCGTCGATGTCACCTTCAACAAGCAGGTTTACGAGAACGCCGATTTTGCCGCCGGCGTGAACATATGCAACGGATGTGCCGCCATTGTACATTGCAAAACGGCGAACCTGAAGATTTTCACCAATAACCATAACCTTCTCGGGGAGAATCTGAGTAATGGTGAGGTTTGTGCCGGGATAATAGCAGTTCATAAGATCCTCGAGAGTTGCAGGACCATTATCGGCAACTGTCTTTGCAACACCCTTAACGAAGTCTGTGAAGATTTCGGACTTTGCGGCGAAGTCTGTCTCGGAGTTAACTTCAACAACAACACCCTTGCCGTCGATAACATCGGCATAAGCCATGCCTTCTGCTGCTACACGGCCCGCCTTCTTGGCTGCCTTTGCAAGTCCCTTTTCGCGGAGCCATTCAATGGCCTTGTCCATGTTACCATCGGTCTCTGAAAGGGCCTTTTTGCAGTCCATCATGCCGACGTTTGTCATCTCTCTGAGAGTTTTTACATCCTGAGCTGTGAATGCCATTTATAAATCCTCCTGAAATTATTCCTCAGCTGCTGCGGGAGCCTCTTCAGCTGCTGCAACAACCTCTTCCATGGTCACCTCTGCATCTTCGCCCTGACGGCCTTCCTGAACGGCATTTGCCATTGCGGAAGCGATAAGACGGATTGCGCGGATAGCATCGTCATTTGCGGGGATAACATAGTCAACTTCATCAGGATCGCAGTTTGTATCGACTATTGCAACAATGGGGATGTGAAGCTTGCGAGCCTCAGCGATTGCGTTGTGCTCCTTGCGCGGGTCAACAACGAACAGTGCGCCGGGAAGCTTCTTCATGTCCTTAACGCCGCCGAGATACTTCTCGAGCTTTTCAATCTCGCCAAGGTGCTTCATAACTTCCTTCTTGGGAAGCATATCGAAGGTGCCGTCCTCCTGCATTTTCTTAAGCTGTGCAAGACGGTCAACTCTTGTGCGCATGGTCTTGAAGTTGGTAAGCATACCGCCGAGCCAGCGTGCGTTTACATAGTACTGGCCGACGCGGGAAGCCTCTTCTTTAACAGCATCTGCTGCCTGCTTCTTTGTTCCAACGAAGAGAATGGTTTCACCGTTTGCGGAAAGCTGACGAACGAAGTCATATGCCTCTTCGAGCTTTTTAACGGTCTTCTGAAGGTCGATGATGTATATGCCATTGCGCTCGCAATAGATATACTCGGCCATTTTCGGGTTCCAGCGTCTTGTCTGGTGACCAAAGTGGACACCTGCTTCAAGCAGCTGCTTCATGGATACTACTGACATGGGAATTTCCTCCAAATAAATATGTTTTTCCTCCGGGAACGTCAACCCCTCTCCCCAGCAATAAAGCCACATAGGGAAAAAGTCTGAACCCGTGCGAAATCCTGAATATAATAGCAAAGAACGCGAAACAAATCAAGAGAAAGTTTCGCGTTCCGATGGTATTTTGTCAAAAATCATCAGCCAAGATTGCCGGTGGAATACATTATTGCCGAAAGGGCCACTATCGGAGCCGTTTCGCAGCGAAGAATACGGTTGCCCATGGAGCAGATATGGCACCCGGTAACCCGGGCAAGATCAGCCTCAAACTGTTCAAAGCCACCCTCAGGGCCGGTTATTACCGCAGCAGTTGAAATTCCCTTGTTCGCGTCAAGAACCGTGTCAAGGCCCTCACGCTCACCGGCTTCATACATAAAAAGACTCAAATCCTTTTTAATTGCCACATTGAGCATGCCCGTAAAGTCTCCGGCCCAGGAAACGGCGGGAATTATACCGCGGCCGCTCTGCTTTGCGGCCTCCTCTGAAATTCTGCTCCAGCGCTCAAGCTTCTTCGCACGCCCGTCGTCATCAAGCCTGGCAACACAGCGGGACGACTCAAAGAACATTATTTCGTCAGCCCCCGCTTCAACGGATTTCTGGATTATATAGTCGGTTTTGTCGCTGCCCTTGGGCAGACCGCAGAGAACGGTTACCTTTACCGAAGGCTCGCTGATGCAGGGAGTTACTTCGATAATTTCTGCCTCAGCCTCGTCCTTTGTCGACCTGACAAGACGGCACTTATAGTCCTGCCCCTGCGTGTCACACAGGATAATGTCATCACCGGGCTTCATACGAAGAACATGAATATGCTCCGCGTCACGGCCGCGCATTATGGCGGTTCCACCGAATACATTTGTTCCTGCAATAAAGAATCTTGGCATATGGACTGCCTCCGCTGACTTCTCGAAAAATTTTATAATATTAAAGCATAATTTCGGGCGCTTTGCAACTTATTAAAAATGTTATTGCCAACTCAGAGGAAATGGTATTAAAATAGAACAAATACAAAAATAAAGAGGTGCAGCTATGCCGACAACCTGGAACAGAACGCCTGAGGAGTTCCATAAAATTTATCTTTCCAATACTGACGCGTTTTATAAAATCGGAGGCAGCGGTTATGCCGCGGAGCTGGATAAGTTCATGACCAACTGCGCGCTTTCTCTCTGGAGCAGAGCCGGTGGAATTACCCAGGAGCATGTTGATATCGCAAACCAGATATATTCCCGTTCCCAGCCTAAGCCATCCTGGCTGCTGTGGAATTTGACGACCTCAACCTGCGAAAGCGACATGTTTCTGCCGCCGGTCTTCTTCTGGAACCTTGCGGAGAGCGATGCTAAACGGGGGAGCGAGACGTCCCGGACTTTCATCAGAATGGTTACAAACATACTTCTGTATCTTGCCGCAGTGGATGATGATGTTACCCTTGCCGAGGCCGAGTATATAACCGAGTGCACGGACAAGCTGAACGCCATCTGCGACTCCAATGGGGTAAAAAACACAAAGCAGGCGCTGAACCCCCTGGACTATGTAACCTCCTCTGAGCCGTCCTTTAAGGAGAAATATCAGCAGACGGCCTCGTCGGGCCCCGCTGCGGAAGAAAAGTCTGAGCCGGCCGCCGAGGAGACGGAGAAGCCAAACTTCGACGAACTCATGGCACAGCTGGATGACCTCGTGGGCCTGAAGGACGTTAAAAAGGACGTTAAAAACCTTATTAACCTTATGAAGGTGAGAAAGCTCCGGCAGGACAACGACCTGCCTGTGGCACCCATGAGCCTTCACATGGTGTTTATGGGCAACCCGGGCTCCGGCAAAACCACTGTTGCAAGGCTTATAGCCGGCCTTTATGCGGCGATAGGTGTTTTGAGCAAGGGTCAGCTGGTTGAGGTGGACAGGTCCGGCCTCGTCGCCGGCTATGTGGGCCAGACGGCGCTAAAGACCCAGGAGGCGATTAAGTCCGCAATGGGCGGCGTACTGTTCATTGACGAGGCTTACTCTCTTTCTTCAGGCGGTGAAAATGACTTCGGCCGCGAGGCGATTGAAACCATCCTCAAGGCGATGGAGGACCACAGAGATGACCTGGTGGTCATTGTTGCGGGCTATACAGAGCCGATGCAGGGCTTTCTTGACTCAAACCCCGGTCTGGAGTCCCGCTTTAATAAATATTTCAACTTCCCTGACTATACGGGCGATGAGCTTTATAAGATTTTTGTCTCCATGTGCAAAAAGAACAGCTACACTCTCACAGAGGAATCTGAGAAGGCGGCAGTTGAATTCTTTAACAATATGTATGAGATGCGCGGGCCCAACTTCGGCAACGGGCGCGACGTTAGAAACTGCTTTGAGCACATGATTGTTAACCAGTCTAACCGTGTTGCGGCAATGGAAGAACCGACGAGAGACGATTTGATGGAGATTTACCCCCAGGACTTTGAGGACGAGGACGAAACTAATTCGGAATGCGGAATGAGGAATTCGGAATTAGAGGAAAGCAATGATGAAGATCAATAAAAAAAATATAATACTTCTGGCGGCGGGAGCGGGAGCAGTTGCACTTCCATTCTGGCTGTGCGGGCCGGGGCATGTTACCAAAAGACAGAAAGCGCCGTTTGTGGGCCGAAACTTCGCTCACAGAGGGCTGCACTCCCGGGACAAATCCGTGCCGGAAAATTCTCTGGCCGCGTTCCGTCTTGCGGCGCAGGCCGGATATGGAGTTGAGCTGGATGTTCAGCTTTCAAAGGATGGACAGGTAGTCGTCTTCCATGATGATACCCTTGACCGGGTATGCGGCGTTCACTCCCGGGTTGACGAAAAGACCCTTGCCGAGCTGCGCCAGCTCCGTCTTTGCGGAACGGAAGAGACGATACCTCTTTTTACAGAGGTGCTGGACACCATAAACGGCCGCGGCCCGATTATTTGCGAGCTCAAAACCGGCAGACGCAACCGGGAGCTGTGCGAAAAGACATACGATATCATTCAGTCATACCGGGGAGAAATTTGCATCGAAAGCTTTGACCCGACGATTGTCGCCTGGTTCCGCATTCACGGGCGCGACCTGGTGAGAGGTCAGCTTGCTGCCCCAATTTCCGACTATAAGGAGCAGAGACCGGCAGTGGCCTTCGCTCTGTCTCATACGTTGCTCAACTTCCTGGGACGTCCCCAGTTTATCGCGTATAAAATAGGCAGGCGCCCGCTTACCACATACCTTTCATGCGCCCTTGGCGCCATGAACGTTTGCTGGACGAGCCATGAACCGCGGAACGAAAAAGGCCGGGACTATGTTATTTTTGAATTCTACAAGCCGAGGCAATTTTATAAGTGACAGTAACTGTTTTTTCCGATACGCATGGGTGCATCGGCGGGATGATGAGGGTAATCAGGGAGATTAAGCCGGATGTAATCATCCATCTTGGCGACTGTGAGCGCGACACAGAGAAAATCAAAACTGAATTTCCAACCACGCCTCTATACTCCGTCTGCGGAAACTGCGATTATTCCCCCCGGCAGCCTCTTACCGACACGGTGAACCTAGGCTCCGTCAGGGCGTTTATTACCCACGGACACATATATAACGTCAAGTGGGGCGACCTTTCCCGCCTGGCATACGCCGCGCTGGAATCTGGCGCGAGAATCGCACTCTTTGGTCACACCCACTGCGCGGACGCTCTTGAAATGGGCGGCGTTACCCTGATAAACCCGGGCACTGCCGGAATGGGCAAAAACAAAACCTACGCGTATATCGAGACAATGCCCAACGGCGCGTTTATGTATGAGATAAGAGACATAGGAGAAAAGGCATGATTTATATAGGCAACCATCTTTCCGCATCAGACGGGTTTTATGCCATGGGCCGGAAGGCTCTTGAGCTGGGAGCGGACACCTTCGCTTTCTTTACACGCAATCCCCGGGGCGGCAAGGCGAAGGAAATTGATGGGGACGATGTTAAGCGGCTCCTGGACCTGATGAAGGAGAACAGCTTCGGCCCCCTTGTGGCCCATGCGCCATATACAATGAACCTGTGCTCAGACAAGGAGAGCATAAGAAAATTCGCCTGCGAAATGTTCGCAGACGATATGCAGAGAATGGAATATTTGCCGGGGAATTACTATAATTTCCATCCGGGCTCCCATGTCGGCCAGGGCACGGAAACGGGGATTGACTATATTGTGGAGGCGCTGAACTGTATTCTGTTTGACGGGATGCAAACGACGGTCCTTTTGGAGACAATGGCCGGAAAGGGCAGCGAAATCGGCGGCCGGTTTGAAGAGCTGAGAGAAATCATTGACCGCACTGAAAAGCAGGAATATATCGGCGTAACGCTCGATACCTGCCACGTGTTTGACGGCGGCTATGACATTGTTGACCGGCTGGACGACGTGCTGGAGGAGTTTGACAAAATTGTCGGTCTCGAAAGACTAAAGGCCATTCACATTAACGACAGCATGAATGCCATGGGCTCCCACAAGGACCGGCACCAGAAGCTGGGGCAGGGGAACATTGGCCTTGAGGCGCTGCTGAGCGTTGTCAGGCACCCGGCACTGCAGAACAAGCCGTTTATTCTGGAAACTCCCAATGATGATGCGGGCTACGCGGCGGAGATTAAAACAATCAGAGACGCGTTTAGCCGGGGCTGAGTATCGTAACCGTTCCCGGATAGTCGGCGACGGGAATAAAATCATTTTCGCTTTCAAGGCGCTCCTGAGCAGCAGGGGCGCTTTTGTCATAGTAGGCGGTGGTCAATTCCGCGGCCGGTTCGGAGGCCGCTTCCCCGCTGCCGGACGGGACAGCTGCGGTAAAGCCGATTGTTATGGCTGCACTGAGGGCGAGCAGCTGCTTGAGTATCTTATTCGTCTTTGACGCCCCGGAACCGGATGACTGCGCCGTGAAGCTCTGTCCGGGCTTTTTAATTTCCTTCCCGATTGGGACAAATTCCTTCGGAGCGCTGAATTCAGGCCCGGTGCGGGAAAAATCACGTGTGGCTCCGGTTGTCATTTGGCGTGAACATCAAGCTGATCATAGGGCACCTCGACTCCCGCATGGCGGAAGGCGATGAGCAGATCGTGGTTAAGAATTCTCGAGCTGTTATATATATCCGCCTCGTTTACCTCCGCGGTGAACAGCAGAATAACGGCAGAGGAGCCGAGCTCGTCAACTCCCCGGTACTCGGGAACCCGGAGAAACATATCCCGGTGACGGTTATATATATCCTGAACAATGGCCGGAATCTGCAGCTCAAATTTCTCGAGATCTGTCTCATAGGGAATGCCGATGTTGCAGACCGCCAGGGAGCCGTTATGAGAGCGGTTGAGCAGATTCTTCATGTCAGAATTGCTGACGACCCTGACGTTTCCACCGGTATCCTCAATGGCAGTGGAGCGGATGCCGATGGAACGGACAGTCCCGCGGAAGCCATTCACCTCAACAATATCGCCCACGTTATACTGCCCCTCAAAGAGAAGAAATATACCGGTTATCATGTCAGCAATAAGACTTTCGGCGCTGAAGCCTAAAACCAAGGTTACAACCCCGACGCTGGCGGCGACGGCTGTCATGTTAACGCCCAAAAGCGTAAGAGCCCAGCAGATTATTATAATTACGGAAGCATACTGAATGAAGCTCTGGGTCAGACTGATGACGGTTGAGGTGCGGTGGGAGGTCGGGCGGAAGAGGCCGAGAATCATAATTGCCAGCTCAGCGATGGCCAGAACCGTCAGCGCCATAACGACGATTCGCAGAATTGAGTCAAGTCTGAGATTAATGCTGCTGAACACATTGCCGATTGAGTCAAAGTAGCCACATGCAATTCCGACTGCTCCGACTGCAACGAGCAGGACGATATAAACAGCAAGGTGGGTGGCTTTTTTCTTTTTCATACTGATGCCTCCGGCTAAAAATGGCCCCCGGAGCTTTTCCGAAGGCCTTTTATTTAATTTCCGCGCCTTAAACCTTGATTCTTACGAAGGGAACAACGTGCTTAACGGCGTCCTTCTGAGAGATAACCGCGTCGTCGTTGTCAACATCTATAAGGATATATTTATTGTTGCCCATGCCCATTTCCTTCATATATGAAAGCTGTCTGTGACCGTGGCGGGACTCAATGCGCTCAACGAGAGCGGCATTGTCCTTCTTGTCCATGGCATATACCAGGTCGATGCATGCCTGGTCAACGGCAAGAATATCAGTTGAGGCCAGAATGCCCACGTTGGGGGTTACGACCGGCTCCGCCGCGAGACCCTCGCAGTCGCAGGAGACGGACATGTTGCGCATGAGGTTGATATATGTAACATGCTTGCCAAAGAAGTCGATGGTGGCCTTTGTGGACTCGGTGATGCGCTCCATGAGCTCCTCAGCCAGGATGCTCCACTGATCGTCGGACCCTTCGGCCTGGTGAATCATCTTTTTGCCGATTTTTCCGTCAGCGCAGCCAATGCCGATGTTCTTGTTTGAACCGCCAAAGCCGCCGGCTGTATGGCCCTTGAAGTGGGTAAGAGTAATCATTGAGTCATATTTCGGAAGATTTTCGCCGACGTACATTTCCTTGAACCACTTGCCGCCCTCAACGGGGAGAGTTGTGGTTCCGTTTTCGTCGGTAATGTCAACAGGGCAGAAGGTCCAGCCGTTAACCTTAAGGGTTTCGCGATGCTTCTCGGTGGTGTCACGGTCGCCGGCATAGAAGGTGTTTGTCTCGATAATGGTTGCGTCGGGAACCTCAGACTCGATAAACTCCTTTACCCAGGAAGCGGGGGTGAAGTTCGGGCCGTGCTGCTCACCGGTGTGAAGCTTAACGGCGATTTTGCCTGTTATATTGCCGTTGACTCTTTCATATACTTTTTTAATTCCCTCGGGGGAAATGTCACGGGTAAAATAGACAATGGATTCATTGCCTGTGCGCTCGGAATAGGGAACATATCTATTGCCGTTTGTAACCTCTGAAAGGCTGCTCATTTAATAATCCTCCTGATGCTTAAATTATAACAATACCATTTTATTAAATCGCCTCAGCAATGTCAAGCACGAGACGCTCGGTTTTTTCCCATCCCAGGCACGAGTCTGTTATGCTCTGGCCATATACCGTTCCGCCGGGGCGCTGGCAGCCATCTTCAATGTAGCTTTCAACCATAAAGCCCTTAACCAGCCTGCTTATATCCGGATTCTGACGGCGCGAGTTCAGAACCTCTTTAATTATTCTGGGCTGCTCAAAGGGATTCTTGCCGGAGTTGGCGTGGTTGGCGTCTACAATTACGGCGGGGTTTGAAAGATCCTGCTTTAAATACATGGCGCTGACACGAAGAAGATCTTCATAGTGATAGTTAACCATTGACTGGCCAAGCTTATTATTATAGCCGCGGAGAATGGCGTGAGCGTATGGGTTGCCGGTTGATGTAGCTTCCCAGCCGCGGTATATAAAGGTATGTGAGCTCTGGGCCGCATGAATTGCATTGAGCATAACCGAAAAATCTCCTGCGGTGGGGTTTTTCATTCCCACGGGGACCTCGATGGCACTGGCTGTCAGCCGGTGTTGCTGGTCTTCAACGGACCGGGCGCCAACGGCAACATAGCCAAGAAGATCGTCGAGATACTTGTGAATTTCCGGGTAAAGCATCTCGTCGGCACAGGTGAACTCTGTTTCCTTAAGGGCGCGCATATGGAGCTTGCGGATGGTAATAATTCCCTTGAACATGTCCGGCTTGCCGGAGGGATCCGGCTGGTGGATAAGACCCTTGTAGCCGTCGCCGGTGGTTCTGGGCTTGCAGGTATATATACGGGGAACGATGAATATCTCATCCTTAACCTGCTCCTGGAGTTCCCGCAGACGGGTGAGATAGTCCATGACGCTGTCCTCCCGGTCAGCAGAGCAGGGTCCGATTATCAAAAGAAGCTTGTTCGAAGCGCCGCTGAGTATGTTTTTAATTTCAACATCGCGCTTGGAAAAAACCTCGCTCATTTTCGCCGAGACGGGGTACAGCTCCTTTACCTCCATGGGAATGGCGAGCTTGCGTTCAAATACTGCATTCATAATATTATTAAGCCTCCGTTTTATTTTTTATTGAAAAGTGCGCGGCGCGCCGTTGAAAGGCGCATTTTCTCCCGCAGACCCTCACGATCGTCATTCTCCAGCATCTCACGCAGAGCGCCGAGCTCGGCGGAGAAGCAGTCCATCTGCTCAATTAACTGATTTTTATTAAGAAGGAACAGTTCGCTCCACATCTCGTCGTTAATGTTTGCAATACGCGTCAGGTCGCGGAAGGAGTCGCCGGTGTAATCAACAAGGTGGGTGTTGTCGTTGCAGGTCATCAGTGCCACGGCTATGCAGTGGGTCAGCTGGGAGACGAAGCCGATCATCTCGTCGTGCTGCTCCGGCGTGAGCTCGGAAATGCGCCTGAAGCCGAGAATACGGCCGAGACTCTTGGCCCACTCAATTGCCTCAGGCGTATTTGCCGCCGTCGGCGTAACAATGAAGTTGGCCTCCTTGAATATGCGGGAATCAGCGCTTGTAACCCCGCTGGTTTCACGTCCGGCCATTGGGTGAGCGGCAATGAATTCAACGTCCGGTCTGAGCATGGCCTGAATGTCATAGATGATGCATGACTTAACGCCCGTAACGTCGGTGATATATATGCCAGGCTTGAAAAGATGCTGGTTTTCTTCAATCCACGCCTTGAACACCTTCGGGTACAGTGCGAATATAACGGCGTCTGCCGAACGGACGCAGTCCTCGTTTACATATGAGTAGCCCTCGTCAATAATGCCGTTTTCAAGGGCATAGTCTATCGTTGACTGGGAGCGGGTTATTGCACTAACGTGAAAGCCAAGGTGCTTAAGCCCCTGGGCATAGCTGCCGCCTATCATTCCAAGGCCGACAATTAGAATGTTGCTTTTACTGATCCATTGCATCTGTAATTACCTCCGCACCGAGCGATTTGAGTTGATTAAAGAAATCGGGAAAGCTTTTGTTTACCGCCTGAGCCCCGTCTATTTCGCCGCCGGTTTTTGAAAGCAGAACGGAAAGGGCCATTACTATTCTGTGGTCATTGTGGCCGGAGAGAATACGATCGGGCATCCTTAGGTCACCGGGGAGAACGGTTATTTCATTTTCTCCGCACTCCATTTCTATTCCGAAGGCCGCCAGCTCCTCCCGCATGGCTGCGCCGCGGTCGCTTTCCTTGATTTTAAGGCGTCTTGTTCCCGTAAAACGGCCTCCGCCTGTCAGAGCGGCCACTGCAAAGAGAACCGGGCCCAGGTCGGGGCAGTCGGAAATGTCCAGGACTGCGCTTTTATCCAGCGCCAGAATGGGGAAGTATTCCCGGTATACCCTGTCGCCCTGAAGGCTGTCCTCAGCCAGACCGTCTGCCGAAACCTCGGAGCCCGCATAGTTAAGGGCTTCGAAGAAGGCTGCGTTTGAATAGTCCCCTTCCACCGTGACACGAGATGGGGAGTATCGCTGACCACCACTGATTTTGATTGTGTAGTCGTCAGCAAAGCTCGCTTCAACGCCAAAGGACCCCATGGCCTTAAGGGTCATGCTTATATAGCTGCGGCTTTCAACGGGCGGGATAAGCTTAATAACACTGTCACCCTCCAGCAAAGGCAGAACGAAAAGCAGACCCGAGACGAATTGGGAGCTTACGCTTCCGTCTATTGTGTAGCTGCTGCTTTTAAGCCTGCCGCTTACGGTAAGGCTTGTTTCGCATTTATTATATTCAAAGCCGTTTTCACGGCAAAGGTCTTCATAAACCGTCATTGGGCGGGAAAGCAATTTTTGGCTGCCGGTTAAGGTCATCCTGCTGCCGGCCAGCAGACAGATTGGAACAAAGAACCGGATCGTGCTGCCGCACTCGCGGCACGGAAGCACAGCTCCTGCAGGAAGAGCGCTTATATCGGTGCCATGCATTTTTACCGTATACCCATCATATGTATACCTGGCGCCCAGCGCTCCAAGGCAGTCCAGCGTTGCGAGAATGTCCTGAGACGGGGCAATGTTTTTAATTTCACTCTCCCCGGCGCACAGCCCCGCACATATCAGAAGGCGATGGGCCATGCTCTTTGACGGGGGAGCGGTTACGCGGCCTCGCAGCACCGAGGGGCTGAATTTCGCTTTCATATAAGCTTACTCCAGACCGGCCAGGAAGGCAATGGCCTCAGTGTATCCGTCAATCCCATGGCCGGAAATCGTCTTTACGCACGCGGCGCGGATATAGCTGGTCTGCCGGAATGGCTCCCGGGAGTCCACGTCTGAGATGTGAACCTCGACTGTGGGGATTGAAACGGCCTTCACCGCGTCGAGAATTGCGACACTTGTGTGAGTATATCCGCCGGGATTAATTACAATCCCGTCCATTTTACCATAGGCGCCCTGGATTGCGTCAACCAAGTCACCCTCGTGGTTGGACTGATATAGCTCCACAGCTATATTGTTATCTTCGCAGTATGCTTTGATTTTTTCACAAAGGGAAGCGTAGGTAACACGGCCGTATATATCGGGCTCGCGTATGCCCAGCATGTTGAGATTGGGCCCGTTGATTACAAGTATATTCATGCTTACATACCTCCGAGAATTGCTTTGGCTGTGTCCTCCGGCGAACCGGAAACGGGAACTGTAGCATCAGCAGTCCCGGTATATATTGGCAGACGCTGCCGGTAGAGGGCCTTGAGCTTTTCGTCTGTGTCTGAAAGAGGCCTGTCATCAGACGGGCGAAGCTCCGACGGGTCACGGTCAAGGAAGAAAATTTTGCCGTTCATTTTTAGGGCCTGAATATTTTCATCTCTCAAAATAGCCCCGCCACCGGTGGAGATTATGCAACCGGAGCGCTGCGAGGCCTGCTTTATGACCTCCGTTTCCAGGTCACGGAAATAGCTCTCACCAAAGCGGCTGAATATCTCCGTTATAGGCATGCCGGCGGATTTTACAATTTCCGCGTCAGTGTCAATAACCTCGCGGCCTGTCAAACCGGCGAGGGCGCTGCCAATGGTGCTCTTGCCGCCGCCGGGCATACCGGTTAAAACGATATTTTCCTTCGAGGAGAAAATCTCCTTGTAAACCTCGTCAATTGTTCCGTCCGGCAGCTTCTTGTCCATAAAAATCTCAGCTGCAAGAACGGCCTGACCCACCAGCATATAAAGTCCGCCCTCGGCCTTTATCCCACGGCTGCGAGCCTCGAGAACCAGACGGGTACGCAGCGGGTTATAAATAACGTCCACAACGCCTGAAAGAGCCGGGAAATCCGCCACATTGACGGGAACGTCGAAGCATTTGGGGTACATTCCGCAGGGAGTCGCGTTTATTATCATGTCAGCGTCCCGGTGGGAGGCGGAAAGCTCTGAATAGGTAATGGAGCCCTCGTTTCCGCTGCGGCTTACCCGCAAGACCTGCGCGGCCCCAAGAGCTTCGGCAACCGCGCGGGCTGTTTTGCTGGTTCCGCCGGTGCCCAGAATAACGACCTTTTTGCCACTCAGGTCAAGACCCATATGGTCGCGGATTAAGGCCTGCATACCGCCGAAGTCCGTGTTGTCCCCATAAAGAAGGCCGTTTTTGTTTGTAATCGCATTAACGGCGCCAATGCTTCCCGCCCGCTCGCTTATTTCGTGCAGATATGGAATAACCGACTGCTTATATGGAATTGTAACATTAATTCCTTTAAAGTCCGCACTGCGCATGAAGGAGTCCAGCTCCTCCTTCGCAACCTCGTGAAGAACATATTCATAGTCTCCCAGCCTCTCGTGGATTTCCTTGGAAAAGCTGTGGGGCAGATGCTCGCCGATGAGTCCGTATTCCATTTAATTTTCCTCCGCAGTAAGATAATCCGTGCCGAAACGGCCGGTCAGCAGGTCGGCAATGACGAGGGCTGTTACACTGTCAATCACCACACGGGCCCGGTGGATAATCGCCGGGTCATGACGACCCTGAATTTCAATCGGAGCATTTTCACCGTTAATAAAGTCGACTGTCTCCTGAGTCTTATATATTGACGGGGTGGGCTTTATGACACACCGGAATATAACGGGCATACCATTTGTTATGCCTCCGTTTATGCCGCCGTTATTGTTGGTCCGGGTTTTAACTCCGTCGGAGTCAACATAAAACGGGTCATTGCTTTCGCTGCCCCGCATGTCTGCCATTTCAAAGCCCGCTCCAAATTCAATGCCCTTTACCGCAGGAACAGAGAACACAGCATGGGAAATTAACCCCTCCACGGAGTCAAACCACGGCTCACCGACGCCTGCGGGAAGGCCCGTTACGGCGGTCTCCAGAATTCCGCCGACGCTGTCCCGGTCAGAGGCCGCCTTTTCTATTTCGGCGCGCATCCTTTCTCCGGCACCGTCATCAAGAACCCCGAACTGCTTTGAAGACAGAGCCTTTATGTCCTCTTCGATGCAGCCAAAGCTACGGTCCGCTATGCCTGCGCAGCGGGAAATGTGGGTTCCGATATAAATTCCTTTTTTATTAAGGGCGGGAATAACTATCGCTCCCGCGGCAACGAGCGCCGCGGTTATTCTTCCGCTGAAGTGGCCGCCGCCACGGTAATCCTCGCAGCCGTGATACTTGCAGTATGCCGTGTAGTCAGCATGGCCGGGCCGGGCAAGAGCGCGGGTTGAGGAGTAGTCCCTGCTTTTCGTGTCGCTGTTGGGAATTAATATGCACAGGGGTGTTCCGGTTGTTTTGCCGTTGAACACGCCGCTTATAATTCTGAACCTGTCCTGCTCCTGCCGGGCGGTGGAAATGCTGCCCGACGGGCGGCGGAGTGAGAGCTGAGAAGCGATAAACTCCTCGTCAACAGAGATTCCGGGAGCAAGCCCGTCCAGCACGGCGCCGATTTCAGGACCGTGGCTTTCACCGAAAAGCGTTATGGATACAGATGTGCCGAAGGTGTTTTTCATAATGTGCTCTCCTGAACAATTTCGTCAATAAGGGGGCGCAGCTCCTCAGGCGGGACGGCGCAGATTTCAAAGGAACCCACAGCCGGGACCTTGATTACCGTAATAGCCCCGCCGGAGGATTTTTTGTCATGCAGCATGGCGGCATAAATTTCATCTGCATCAAGAGAGCAGGCGACAGGCAGGCTGAGCTTTTCAAGAACAGGCGCAAGCCGATCTCTAACGGCCGCTGAGCACATGGGCAGCATGCCTATTGCGACGCACTCACCGTGGAAAAGCTTGCCTGCACCGGCGCTTTCTATTCCGTGCCCGATGGTGTGGCCGAAGTTTAGAATTTTTCTCAGACCGGTTTCCCGCTCGTCCTGCTGAACGACATCCCGCTTAATCTTAAGGGAGCGCTCAATAATTTCGGACATGGAGTCTTTTATATTGCCGCTTTCAAAGATTGAAAACAAAACCGGGTCTGATGTAAGGGCCATTTTAACTGCCTCAGCCAGTCCGTTTGAAAGCTGACGGGGCGGAAGAGTGGCCAGAGTATTTATGTCTATCAAAACCCTCCTCGGCTGCCAGAAGGCGCCGACGATATTTTTGATCCCATCGAGGTTTACGGCGGTTTTTCCGCCGATTGAGGAGTCCACCTGAGAAAGAACGGTGGTGGGGATGTTATAAAAATCAATGCCCCGCATATATGAAGCTGCGGTAAAGCCCGCCAGGTCACCAACGACTCCTCCGCCAACTGCCACAACGCAGTCCTTCCGGGTAAAGCCCTCAGCAAGCATGTGGCTCAGCAGCCGGCCATAGGTCCCAAGACTTTTACTGCCCTCACCCCGTGGAACCGTATGAATAACGGGAGTCTTCGCCCGGGCGGCAACTGCCTGAGCGTACTCAGGAGGTACCCCATCATCGGTTACAATGAAAACCCGGCGGTTGAGATCCAGATACTCTCCGGCCTTTTGCAGGCAGCCCTGCTCAAGAATTATGTCATAGCTGTTTTCACCCAGAGCAACAGGAATTGTCATTTTACGGCCTCCTGCAGAACCATGTGGCCGTTATTGAAGCGGCCGACGGTTTTTAATATGGGGCAGCATTCCCCAAGCTCCTTGAGCATCGCCTGCCCGTCAGGGGAGAGCTCGTCTCCCTGGGTTTCAGCAAAGAAGTAATGCGCCCAGGGCAGGTCCTTTGTGGGGCGGCTACGGAGCATGGTCATATTAAACCCATATTTGCCGATTATATTAATCGCCTCTGCCAGCGAGCCGGCAGTGTTGTTAACCGAGAACATCAGCAGGAAGGCGGACGAGTCACGGCTGCCGGGCATATTGTTTTCAACCCTGGAGAAAACGGCGAAGCGGGTCGTGTTTGAGCGGGACTCGTTTATGTCGTGGTCCAGCATTTCCAGCCCGTATATTTCGGCCGTCTCAGCGCTGGCGATTACGGCGGTGTGAATGTCGCCCTCCTCGGCAACCTGCTTTGCGGCCATTGCCGTGTTAACGGCGCTTATCTGGGCAAAGCCATGGCTTCTTATATATTTTTCACACTGGCCCAGAGCCTGCGGGTGGCTTATAACCGTGTCTATGTCGGAAATTCTTGCCCCGGGCAAACCGAGGAGATTCTGCGAAACCGGCAGATCATAAAGACCGTTAATAAACAAATCGCCAAAGAACATCAGGTCGATTACCTGGCCAACCTCACCGGCATAGCTATTTTCTATGGGGAGCACGGCAAAATCGCATGCGCCGGAAACAACGGCGTTGTATGCCGCGTCAAAGGAGGGGTATGAAACAGGCTGCCCGTCGGGGAAAATTCTGCGGGCGGCAATGTGAGCAAAGGCGCCTTCAATTCCGCTGTACGCAACCCTCACTCCCTCAATCAGCCGGTGCTGATATTCCCGGGATACGGCCATTGTGCTGCGCAGGAATTTTATGTAGTAATCCTTTATTACGGGGTTGGAAATATAGCCGGAATTGCGGTCGACAACCCGCTGCTCCTGAGCTTCGTCAAGAACCGGGAGACCCCGCTGGCGCTTATATTCAGCAACCTCCTTAACGGCGGCCATGCGCTGCTCAAAAAGAGCGGCCATCTGCTCATCAACAATACGAATCTGATCGCGGGCTTCCTGCAAGTTACTCATTGCTTTTCTCTCCATTCATCATTAAAGCGGCCCTGCCTGATGACAGAGCCGCTTGCGGTTATTTTGGTTAAATAATGCAGCACTTTACTCTCAGACAGCTATATTATAATCATAGCAATAATAGCCCGCGTAAAAGCGAGCCTGAGTAAAGTAATAAAAGGAGAATGCAGATGACTGTGTTGAACGCTTCATTTGATTTTCTCCTTCCATTAATATTTTTATACAAGATATCATTTATTATATTTTTAGTCAAGAGTTTTTATCAGCCGGAGCCAGAAGATAATATCTGTCATATTGCGCGACGGTATAGTCATTAAGATTAAAATACTGCAGATCACTCTCGGTTACGACATAGACCGCATCCCTATCGGCTGTGTCCACATTGCAGATGCGCTTGAAGATATATTTTTCGCCGAACTCCGGGCTTTGGTACTCCTCTGCGTCAATTTCCATCCAGAACAGAGTTAATATTTCGCTTACATATCCCCGGCCGATGTCCTGAGAGTCGGCAGTTATATAATATCTGTCCGCGTCATATTCGCCCGCGGCCGAAACCGCCTGACCGAAATCATAAAGAAAATTATATTTAACACTGTCTGCAAAGGACGTAAAGTACGTGCTAATAAACATGCCGAAGGAGAGAGCGTATATCAGCGCAATAGGAATCGCCGCCGGGCGGAGAAGGGCAGCGAACTTATATATTCCAAGCCCTGTCAAAATGATCAGGGGATAGAAAATTATATTAATCCTGTTTACATTTACTGAGTTGGTAACAAGCCCGCACAAAATGGCCGTGAAAAGGAAAATCAGCGTCAGAATATATCCCGTGTTATCCTCCGCTTTAAGACTGACGAAGCAACATATAAGGCCAAAGAGCATAAAGGGAATTGAAATTACATACAGCGTTGCAAACCGGGGCAGGTCATTGAATATATATCCGTCATAGCGCTGAAATATAATCGAGAGCAGGGCCTTTATATTCGCAGCCAGCCGGGCGGGAATATCGTCGGAGAAAAACAGTATGTCTGACTGGCGGATGGTATTGGGGAAGTAAGGAATTGTGAAAAACGGGGTTTCGATTGTCTCCAGGCCCAGCGCGTTAATCACCATGCAGGCGATGAACGGCCAGGAGACAAGCAGATATATTCCGGCGCAGATGAACATGTCCCGCAAACGCATTTTCTTCATCAACAACAGGGCTATGCATGCCACAAGGAGGAAAAACGGAACCGTGTATATGGAAACTCCATAGCAATACATGCTCAGGGCGAAAAACAGCATTGATATATAGTAGCAACACCGGCGCCCTCCGGCTCCCAAAAGAATGAAATACAGCCCCGCCACCAAAAAGTGGGGAAACAGATTGCAGTCAAGGGCCCAGCGGCTTTGCATAAAGTGCCATGGGCAGATTGCGCAGAACCCGGCAATTATCAGCGCGGGAGCGGAGCCGAAGGCTTTTTTTGAAAAAAGATAAAGGAAAACAAGCCCCATCAAGCTGACCAGCAGCGCCGGCAGACGCATTGTAACCGTGCTTAGTCCAAACAGCTTTATAAACGGGACCATCAGGTAGCTCATCAAAACGCTCATCTGGCCATAGCCCCAGGCCGTAAAGTGGACGGGCATAAACATTCCCAGCCGGTCTGTTCCATATTTTGCCAGTGCCGCTGCGTCAACGGCGGCCATCGCCCCGTCCTGGTTTACTCCGCCGGGAACGGAGCCAAAGCGATAAATCCGCACAGCCGCGGCAATAAACAGAATGAGTATCATTCCGTAGTCCGCAGGCAACAGACCACAGCGGGAGTCAGGAATGTGACGCTGCTTAAGGTTAACCATGGTAATCTCCAAGTGAAACAATACTTTCCGGCAAAGTATAACACAATGAAAAGATAAGTTCAATTCCGGCACATTGGACACATTGGACACATAAAATGCCATTTTTATTCTTTTTATTTTTCAAAAAAACACACATGTGTGCATTTTGCGTGAAAAAAATTTGCGAAAATGCGTTTTTATCTGTCCTATGTGTCCACTCCCAGTATTTATCGAGGTTTTGATTTTTTTATATGTGTCCGGAAAACCTCCCGGACCGGACGGCCAATAAGGTGCAGGAATAAATCTGCCGGAGAAATAAAATCATGGTGGAATTTCAGCCTCAGATATGCTAAAATAAAACAGATATTGGTAATTATGCCAATTTTCAAAAAAGATTACAGAAAGAGGTTGAAAAGTTATGCTCGGTCACGTATTCTCAAGCAAGCAAGCAAGCAAGCAAGCAAGCAAGCAAGCATAGCCGAATTACGCTCTTTCCGGGGAATAAATATATTAACTGATTTGGGAATCGGGACAGCAGGTTAACCATACCTGCGTGCCGGGTCCTTTTTTTATTAAAAAATAAGTGAAAGAGCGATAATAATGGCTGAAGGCAAAGAAAATCTGACAATGCAGACAGATGAGGCAGTGAAGAGCCCAAAGGGGAGCCAAAGACTGCTTCCAATAATAATAATAATCGTGCTGGCGCTGGCGCTGGGCGTTTATGTCCTTGCCAACAGAGCGCTTGTAGAGGCAAATGTCGACACCATAACGGAGATGGCTGCCCATGATGAGGTTGCCCTGAGAACCACGATGAATAGCGAGTGGGAAGACATGGACATTATTCCGTCTATGCTCAAGGGCTACAATGTTCAAACGGAAAAGGAACTGATCGATACCCTCCGTATATATAACGAACGCTACTCAAAAAGCAAGACGATGCTCATCGATGAAAACGGCTTGTGCTACAGAAGCGACGGCGTTATCACTGAGATGCCTCAGCTGGTTGAAAAGCTGGCGAAGTATGACGGGAATTTCGCCCTCAGACAGGACGATGACTTTCGTGAAACTGCTGAGCTAAAGAAGGAATATTTGGTTTTTGGCAAACGCATCTCCGATATTGAGATTGACGGGCACACCTTCCAATATATAATCCGGCGAGTACAGATTTCTGAGCTGGACGATAAATTAAGACTCAACAGCTTCGGCGGCGAAGGCCTTGCAAGCGTGGTTGACCGGGATGGCTATTATATCATAAAGCTGAACCGCACCGGCAGCATCGCCGAAAGATCCAATTTGCTCGATACTCTGCGGGAGGCAAAATTCTATGGCGGCCTTACCTATGACAAGGTAATGGAAACAGCGCTGACCGCCCCGGAGGGAATCTCCTTCGAGGCAAAATATAATGGAATCCGTTATGCCTTCCACATTGAGACGCTGAAAAATACCGACTGGTATTATGTTTCGCAGGTGCCGATGAGCGTGTTTTCCGTCTTAACGAGCAGAATAATGGGCTATGTATATGCCTTGGTCGTTTGCGTGGTTGCGGCTCTCGCGGCCATTGTAATCATATGGTCCAGAGGTCAGCGCGAACGCGTAAGAATCGCCGAGGAACACAGAGAGCAGCTCGCTGAAGCGCTGTATATGGCGCAGCAGGCCAACCGGGCGAAGACGACCTTCCTTAATAACATGTCCCACGATATCAGAACGCCGATGAATGCTATCATTGGTTTTACGGCTCTTGCAACCAAGAATATAGACAGCAAGGAAACCGTGCGGGACTATCTGGCTAAGATCGCCCAGTCCTCTGACCATCTGCTCAGCCTGATTAATGATGTTCTTGACATGAGCCGAATAGAAAGCGGGAAGGTATCAATCGATGAGAAGGACGAGGACCTTTCAGACCTTCTTCACAGCCTCCGCAACATTTTGCTGGCAGATATCAACGCCAAAAATCTTGACCTGTTTATCGACACCATCAATATTAAAGATGAGCACATCGTCTGCGATAAGCTCAGACTCAATCAGGTGCTGCTGAATATTCTCTCCAACTCGGTTAAATATACGCCCAACGGCGGAATGATATCCCTTAAGATCAAGCAGGAAACGCCGCTGCCTGACGGCAGATGCTATTATGAATTCCGTGTTCGCGACAACGGCATCGGCATGAGTGAGGAATTCCAAAAGACTATCTTTGAGCCGTTTACCCGCGAAAAGACTTCAACCGTCAGCGGCATTCAGGGAACCGGCCTGGGCATGGCCATCACGAAAAATATCGTTGACATGATGGGCGGCACCATAACCTGCAGCAGCAAGCAGGGAGAGGGCAGCGAATTCGTGGTAAGGGTGCCGCTGCATATTCAGGAAAATTATGTGGAGGAGTATATCGACTGCTCCTTTGCAAACGGAATCCGGGCCCTGGTTGTTGATGACGATATGGACGCATGCACCAACGTGGCCGGGATGCTTCGCAATATCGGCATGAGAAGCGAATGGTGCGTGTCCGGCAAGGAAGCCGTCTTTAGGAGCAAAGAGGCATTTGCAATTAATGACAGCTACGAGACATACATCATCGACTGGAAGATGCCTGATATGAACGGCATTGAAACAACAAGACAGATTCGCCAGGTCGTTGGCCCTGACGCGCCAATAATTATCCTTTCCGCCTATGATTATTCGGGAATTGAGGCAGAGGCGCGTGATGCGGGAGTTACCGCGTTCATCAGCAAGCCGATATTTGAATCGGAGCTTAAGCGGACCCTGGCCAGGGCTTACGGAGCAGACCAGGGGGATGAGCAAGAGAAATCAGGGCCGAGCTTTGACGGAAAACGCATTCTCCTTGTTGAAGATAACGAGCTGAACCGGGAGATTGCAACCGCAATTCTTGAGGAAATGGGGATTGTGGTTGAACCGGCGGAAAACGGGCAGATTGCCTGCGATACTCTGCTGCAAAAGGGCGCCGGATATTATGATCTGGTACTGATGGATGTCCAAATGCCGGTTATGGACGGATATGAGGCGACGGAAACGATCCGCGCCTTTGAAGACGAGGAGCTTTCTAAGATTCCAATCCTCGCCATGACGGCCAACGCCTTTGAAGAGGACAAGAAAAAAGCGTTTGATGCGGGCATGGACGGGCACCTTGCCAAACCAATTGATGTTGAAGCGCTGATGGAAGAACTAAAAAAACATTTAAAATAAAGGGAGAAAAAGATGAAAGCAAAACAAATTATAAGCATTGTGCTGTGCGCCGTGCTGGCCGGAGGAATTCTTTCCGGATGCGGCGAAAAGAAAAAGGACGTTACCCTCGTTCTGAAGGCGCCGTCGCTGTCATTTGCCGAGAACGGCCTTAACACCGACGTTAAGAACGCCAGCGAGTTCCTTCAGGCGGCCGGAGATGCCTTCGCCAAACAGTATACCGACGCAAATGTTACCGTTAAGGTTGTTCAGTATGAAAACACCGACGAAACGGCCTTTGTAGAAGACTGCTATGACACAGATGACGCCGTGGATGTGCTTTTTAACGACTTCTTTACCATGGAAGCCCATGTTCATGGCGGCAAGGTTGTTCCGCTGGATGATATTATTTCTGATGAACTCAGAAGTGATATTGCCGATAACTTCTGGAGCCAGGGCCAAATTAACGGCAAGACCTATATGATGCCATATCTCTATCGCCAGAACGTTCTGGTATACAGCAACGAGCTGTTCAGACAGGCCGGCCTTGATAAGTATGTTACCGATGGCACAACGGTTGAAAGCTGGACAATGGACGAATGGGAAGAGATTCTTGCGGCCCTTAGAGAGACCATGCCGGAAACAGCATACCCAATGATGATGTATGCATCAAACAACCAGGGTGACACACACATCACTTGCCTCCTCAGATCTCAGGGCAGCGACTTCTTTGACGAAAACATGAGATTCAATCTTGAAACCGATGAGGGCATAGCAGGCCTTCAGTGGATTAGAGACTGCATAGACAAGGGATATATGCCGGAAAATGCGGCCGAAATTGATTGCCTTACCTGCTACGATATGTTCCTCAACGGGCAAATGGCCATATTCTTCTGCAACGCGGCCAGCGAGCCGAACTTTACTGATTATGGTCTTGTTAATTTCCCGACGGTTAACGGCGGCTGCAATACAAACTTCCTGTCCGGCTTTGAGGTATATGATAACGGTGACGCTGATAAGCTGGCGGCAGCAAAGGCATTTGTTAAGTTTGTTTATGAATCTGAATTCATCGATTATGAGACTGAGACAATGCCGTGCAACACCAGCGTTGCCGAAAAGTATGCAGACTTCCTTGCACCATATCAGAAATATATCGATAACTCAGACAAGGGCGTTAACTTCACCAGCGGAAACCCGAACTGGCTGGGAGTAAGAAGCGTATTCTACCTCCACATGCAGGACCTTGTAAGAGGCGATAAAACACCGGCAGAGGTTGCAAAAGAGCTCGATGAGGACGCCAACGCGCAAATTGAGCTGGGCTACAGTGAAAGCAGCCTGCACGAATAGGAAATAATTCAATACAAAACTTCCCCGCAGTGCACCAGCTTATGCACTGCGGGGAAGCTCTATTTGTCCGGGGGAGACGGATTTGAAATTTTTTGATGCGTTCCTTGCTTATTATCCGCACGGCATTGCAGACATTTACCGCAACACCGCGTTTGTTATTACGAAAAGTCTATTCCATGCTTAAGGATTGTGCGCCAGTCCCGCTTGCTGTACAGGAACCGGACTATATAAATCGTGCTGCGTTTTGCATCTATTGTGTAGAACGCAAGATAATTTTTTATAGTAATGAATCTTATCCCCCATGAGCGAAGAACGGAATCATCCACAACCGGATATATTTCGGGATTCATTGCCAGAGAAGAGATATCCTCCGTCACTGCGTCAAGAAGCCGTTCAGCCGCATCAGGATTTTTCAGAACAAACTCAATATAATCTGCGGCATTGTCAATATCCCGCTCAGCGGCGCAGGTAATGTGAAGCGAGTAGCTCATCTTTTCCGTTTTGACTTCAGGTCAGCCATTGCCTCAGAAAACGGACGCGTGCTTCCATTGCTAATATCCTGCATTCCGCGCTCAATTGAGGAATATAACTCAAAACGGGCAACCAACTGCTCATATGCCTCAATGCTCATCACGGCAAGGTCTCCTTTGCCGTTTTTCGTTATATAGACGGGCTCTCGGAATGTGTGACAAAGCTTTGAGATGCCGTTGTAATCATTGCGGAGATCTGCACTTGATCTTATGGTAGGCATAGATATCTCTCCTGTGTGAATATTCATTATAACAATATTATAGATAAATTCGGATATATTGTCAAGGCCGAACAAACGCATCGGCGCCTTTTGGCATCGCCGTGCTTTCCGCACCATTTTCCTTGCTTCTGAATTCCGCTTGTGATATCTTTATTACAATCTCGCAAAGGAGATGCAACATGAAAAGAATAATAACATTCATTCTTGCCTTTGTAATGATATTCTTGCTCGCCGCCTGTGGCAGCAATACTAAAGATGAGAATATAGCCACACCGGCGGAAACTGAAGTGTCTGAGGCAACCACTACTACCGCGGAGTCGGCGGAAGCGGAAGAGACATCAGCGGATGAAGGACAGAGGCACATACTTGTAGCGTGGTTTTCGGCCACGGGTCACACGAAGCCGCTGGCGGAATACGTAGCGGAGTATCTCGGCGCGGATCTATATGAGATAGTTCCAGCTCAGCCTTATACCGCTGAAGACCTGAATTACAACGACAGCAGTACAAGAGCGACGGTTGAGCAGAATACAGCCGATTCCAGACCTGAGATTTCCGGAACGGTTGAGAATATGGAACAGTATGACACAGTCATAATCGCCCATCCCATATGGTGGGGACAGGCACCGAAGATAATATACACCTTTCTTGAAAGCTATGATTTTTCCGGAAAGACGCTGGTCACAATGTGCACGTCAGCCTCAAGCGGACTTGGAACAAGTGCCGAAAACCTTCACAAAGCTGTGCCTGACTCCGTTAACTGGCTTGAGAGCAAGCGGTTTGATATAGGGACGGACGCAAGTGCGGTTGAGCAGTGGCTCAATAGCATAGGACTTGTCACAGAAGGATAGTCCGTTTAACGTTGACCGGATGAACATAATGGCGGCGCTTGCGGTATATATCCTGACAAGGTGAGAGGAGAAAGAAAATGAATAAGCTTATTCCTGCAATTTTGCTGGGAGCAGGTGTACTCATTGGTATATACTGCGCTGCTTCCTCGCGGAAAACGGTTGAAATCGAGGCTACCGTGAATTGCGATCCAAAGGTTAAATCAGCGATGGTTTCCCTGTCGGGCGAGGAGTTTGAGGCAGCGGGCTTTCAGTTGGGCGACAGCTGCGATATATATTTTGAGGATGGCTATACCCTCAAGGATGTACCTTATTATACCGGCTACTATGTCAAAAGCCAGGCACCGGTAATTGTGGCCTACCCGGGCATATCCTATATAGCGGTAGCATTAAAAGATGTGGGCTTCTGGGATGCAGCCGGCCTTACTGAAGGGGAAAAGGTGACCTTCCGCCTGAACGAAGCCGGGAAATATCTGGCAACACAGGAGGCACTGGACCTGGTCTATTCCTTCGACCGGGCGGACTATGAAAGCGACGCGGCTTTCTGCAATTTCAGGGCTCTGAGTGGCGGCAGGCTGAAAGAAAACCTGATTTACCGAGGTACGTCTCCGGTGGATAACAGCCGTAACCGCGCAGCCTGCACAAGCACGCTTCTTGAGGAAAACGATATCGGATTTGTCTTCGACCTGGCAGACTCGGAGGAGTCCATACAGACCTACCTGACTGCGGATGACTTTGACTCCGGCTACGTTCTTTCACTGTATGAAAACGGCCGGGTGGCGCTGCTGAACACGGGAATAGACTTTCAGTCGGACCACTACCGGCAGCAGATTGTCGCAGGGTTGAGACAGTATCTGCAAACAGATGGCTCAGCTTACATACATTGTCTGGAGGGCAAGGACCGTACGGGATTCGTCTGCGCTTTACTGGAGGCACTGGCCGAAGCTACTTACGATGAAATGCTGTCAGATTACATGGAAACATATAAAAACTATTATGGCGTGACTGAGGAAGGTACACCGGAAAAATATCTGACCATTGTTCAGCTTTATTTTAATGACTTTATGGCTTATCTTCATGGCACGGATGACACTGAACTTTTGCTGCAGGCGGATTACAGTGAGGACGCCGCGGCATATCTTCAGCAGGGCGGTATGACAGAGGAAGAACTGGAAACACTTTTGAACCGGATTACTGAACCTTCCGCAAGCTGACGGAGGATTATAAATACAGGCACCCTCGGACTGAATCCGAGGGTGCCTGGGTTAATGCCCTATATATCCTATTTTACGACTTTAGTCGGCAGCTCGTCTGACAGGTACTTTTCCGCAAGCTCCGCGTAGTGACAGGCGTTTTTCGTGTTGAATTCAATCTGCTCGGGAGAAATTTCCTTCACAACCTTGCCGGGCACACCCATGACGACGCTGCCGTCGGGAATCTGCTTGCCTTCTGTTACGAGAGCCCCTGCCCCAATAATGCAGTTGCGGCCTATGACGGCGTGATTCATGACAATGGAGCCCATGCCAATCATGGTGTTGTCTCCAATGGTGCAGCCGTGGACGATGGCGTTGTGACCGATGGTGACGTATTTTCCTATATTAATGAACGCGTCAC
>R11__coassemble_48_pt1 | contig 95534 bp, 80 predicted proteins | sample R11__metabat2_low_PE_045 | metagenome-assembled genome bin R11
AACTCGTTAATTAAACTAATAAGGCGTATTTTGCTGGGTGTTTAGAATACTCTTAAGCACGGGGACGGTCCTTCTTGATCGTGAAAAACACGTAAAAAGTTATGAAAATAGCCGATATGCTTCAATTGCTGCACAATATACTTTGATTACAGTTTCGAGAAACCGAATTCATTAATGAATTAAAACTGCCGAATTTTGCAGCGGCAATTGGTGCGTGAGTACCTGGGAGCCTGAGTACCTGAGGAGTCCGAAGTCCGTAGCCCGCAGCTGCGGTTCGCGCGGACGATTATTCTATAGAGTGGAACATCTCAGGGTTTCTTTTGCCACGGCGGGTGATCCGCTTGCGGGAAAATTGCAAATTATGTCTATCTGTTCGGTTAGTTCACGGTAAAAGGAAGTGGCTGCAATTGGGCTGGAAAGCTGGTTTTGCATATAGTTTAATATGCCGTCCAGGTCTTCTTCCGCTGAAGATGTAAAGCGAAAATCATTACAGCCCATACTTCAGCCTCATATCTGCCAGGACAGCATTACCGGCTCTTGTTCTGCCGGCGTCGGAGTCAGCAATGCCTCTGTTAACCGCTTTTGCTTCATATGACTGGTTAATAAGATTTTCAAAGTAATCAAGATTCATGACGACAAGCTTCCCGTAGCCGTTTTTTGTTATAAACACGGGGCCGTTTTCTCCAGCGCACATCTCCTCAATTTTAACTGTATCCTTTAAATCTCTCATTGGAACAATTTGCATAGTATTTATTCTCCTTGTTTGCAATCGTGACTATATTATATACCAAATTTAGCCACAAATCAATAGTCCTATCCCAGGGACGGGGGCAAGCTAATTCGGAATTCGGAATTCGGAATTCGGAATTGAAGTTAGTGCGGAGGGCGGAATGCGGAATGCGGAATGAACACTTCATCCTGCGTCCTTTATCCTGTATCCTTATATATTCCACACAGAATTTGAAGCTAGGAATTGACAAAGAACTATATAGGGCTTATAATAGAAACATAAAAGAGCGTTGCCGGCAACGGATTCAGCTCGAAATATTAGGTCTTAAGATGAAACCGTCAATCCCGATCCGATTGGCGGTTTCCGCGTCTTACACGTAAAGTTACAATATATCCGAAGATATGAAACGTTAATGTAATAGGCACACTACCACCTCCTTCACAAGAGGAGTAGTTGAATCCGCCACCGTTTTTAAGCAACGCCCTGGTCTCCGATGAGACCGCATATATTGTATATTATAAGATTAGCATTGTCAATTAAATTGGCTGATAATGTACGAGAATAGAGGATAGAGTCACTTCATCTTTCATCTTATACCTTGATTCACTTGAACCAAAGATGCGCGAACGCAGAAAACACCACGCTCTGAGATTGAACTGGCTGAGAAGTATAAGGCTGATTATGAGAGGAGATACGACAATGAGATATAAAGATTATAAGAGATCACGGGGACGGTCCTTCTTGATCACGAAAAAAGCATAAAAAGTTATGAAAATAGCCGATAAACTTCAATAAATGCACAATAAACTTTGATTACAGTTCCGAGAAACTGAACTCGTGAATTAAATAAAACTGCCGAATTTTGCAGCGGGTAAATAGTTGACTGCACAGCCGGAGCAGACCGAATTGGGGACGGTGGCAAGTTAATTCGGAATTCGGAATTCGGAATGCGGAATTGAAGTTAGCGCGGAGTGCGGAGTGCGGAATGCGGAATGAACACTTCATCCTGCATCCTTTATCCTGTATCCTTATATATTCCACACAGAATTTGAAGCTAGGAATTGACAAAGAACTATATAGGGCTTATAATAGAAACATAAAAGAGCGTTGCCGGCAACGGATTCAGCTCGAAATATTAGGTCTTAAGATGAAACCGTCAATCCCGATCCGATTGGCGGTTTCCGCGTCTTACACGTAAAGTTACAATATATCCGAAGATATGAAACGTTAATGTAATAGGCACACTACCACCTCCTTCACAAGAGGAGTAGTTGAATCCGCCACCGTTTTTAAGCAACGCCCTGGTCTCCGATGAGACCGCATATATTGTATATTATAAGATTAGCATTGTCAATTAAATTGGCTGATAATGTACGAGAATAGAGGATAGAGTCACTTCATCTTTCATCTTATACCTTGATTCACTTGAACCAAAGATGCGCGAACGCAGAAAACACCACGCTCTGAGATTGAACTGGCTGAGAAGTATAAGGCTGATTATGAGACAATGAGATATAAAGATTATAAGGAAAAGGCGCTTGGCGATCCGGCAGTCAAGGCGGAATATGATGCGCTTGCACCGGAATATGATATTATCCAGGAGATGATTGACGCAAGAATTTCACAGGATATGACTCAGAAGGCGCTCTCTGAAAAGACCGAAATCACCCAGGCTGATATAAGCAGAATAGAAAATGGAACGAGAAATCCCAGTTTGGCAATGATGAAACGCCTTGCAGAGGGACTTGGAATGCAGTTGAAGCTGGAGTTTGTCCCGGTAGGGAAGAAGGCGTAATTTAATGCGGAATTCGGAACTGAATTTAGTTAGGAGTTAGGAATTAGGAGTTATGAGCGCCGGAGCGCCATGCAAGCGAGCAACCGACGCAGTCGGCTCTTAGCGAGTCGCAGGAAGTAAAACGTGCAACGTGAAACGGGAATCAGTACCTGAGTACCTGGGAGCCTGGGTACCTGAGGAGTCCGAAGCCCGCAGTGGGTTCAGGGTTCAGGGACGCTTGCAATAAAAATCAGACTCTGATTTCTCAGAACCTGATGATAGCTTAACCATAATGAAATTGTGGCGCTTATTGCCTGCATACTTCCTCTGCCCAATTAACAAGTTCGCCGGAGATTTGGATCGCTTCAATTACATTGCGGTCTTCAATTCTTAATTCGTTGGGATATCGCACTGCCACTCCATAAGGTGTTAAAATATCGGCATAATCATAGTATTTTTCCGGGATATTTACTGCATTGCTGAGCTGATCCAAAAGGAATGACAAGTTGTGCTTCTTTGGCATTCCGCCCTGCGCACCATGGAATATTATAACTGCCTTGATGGCTTTCTCTGCCGCTTGCTGACAGTGATAGCATATTATCTCAAGCGGCTTGGGATAATACTTTTCATTTAGGAGCCTTGCGACTCCGAGGTCGGTTTTTGCAAAATCGAGCCACATCAGCTCCTCACGTTCCATAAAGCAGAACTCCCTTCTGTGCAACATCGCGTTCTACAGAGGCTATACGCTGCTTTCTGCTTTCAAAGTCCTGTTCTCTGTTAACAATGATGTCTACAGAACGCTTTTGCTTGTGCCTGATGGATTTATATGCTTTGGCAGTGAGGCCAAGGACGTCTTTCTCGGAATCATCAACGACTATATAGAAATCAAAGTCGCTGTCATCGTTCTGGGTTCCGTCGGCGAAGGATCCAAACAGATAAATCCGCAGAGGCATAAGGCTCTGAGCAAAGCTGTCTCTTAATTCATTTATTTCATTAACAGGCATTCTGACGGCTCCTTTCACTTAACTTGTTTATATTTTACCATTAACCAAATAACGCGTCAACAATTAAGTCGCAAGTCTCGTGCCGCAAGGGAAGATTCCCGGGACGGGAGCAAATTCAATTAGGAATTAGACCAGGGATCACGGGGACGGTCCTCAGGGAGGGATCACGGGGACGGTCCTCAGGGAGGGATCACGGGGACGGTCCTTTCTGATCAAGAAAAACACGTAAAAAGTTAAGAAAACAGCCTAAATGCCTCAATAAATTGACAATATACCTGGATTATAATTTCAAAAGACCGAACTCAGAAATGAATTAAAACTGCCGAATTTTGCAGCAGCTAAATAGTTGACTGCACAGCCGGAGCATGGTAAAATAAAAAACAAGCTGAGTAGTAATAACTCAGCCCGGAAGAGAGTTCTTAACAACGGTTGCAGGCGGTTAAATCATCTCCGAAAGGAGGTGAGTGTCATGCCAATTACTTTGACTTTCCATATATTTGGATTCACAGTAACTTTGCGCATAAAGCACTACCGCCACTCTGGCAAGTGACGGTAGAATTAAAATACCCTATTTGAATCAGAGTTAACCGCTTGCACGGAGCTCTCTTTCTGTTAATATGATAATCCATTTGAATGAGATTGTCAAGGGCTTTAGTGCCTGAGGCTGGCGAGTTAGGAGTTATGAGTTAGGAGTTAGGAAATTTAGGCCGCAGACCGATGGACGTAGGCCATAGAAGGGTCTGGATGCGGAATTCGGAATGAATGGCCGGATGGTTGAAGGCGGGGAGCTGACGGAAATTGCAAGGGGTTTAACTATGCATTGGGGGATCACGGGGACGGTCCTTCGTGATCATTCAAATCAAATAAAAAGTTATAAAAAAATAAAATAAATCGATATTAATGTAAATAACTCACTTTAAAGTTCTAATATAGAATTTTAAATAATAAGTAAATCAAGACTCAACTTTGACAAGTTAAGCCTTGACGCGCTAATAGTCACATGATACAATGTTTACAAGCTACTGAATGCCTGATGGCAGATTTTGCCTAAGGACGGATCTAGCCCAAGGGCACTGACATATAAGCGAAAGCGGCCCGGCTACGCCTCTGATAAAGGAGGTGGTAATATGCCAATAACTTTGACATTTCACATCCTCCATTGGACTGTGACAATCAAGATTAAGCATAGATAAAGCCATAGCCGCTGCTCCAGACCAGCAACGGCTATTGTAAATATAGATCGAAGTTGGGCCGGACCGCTTACGCGGTGCCCTTTTTCTGTAAATATGATAATCCATTTGAATGAGATTGTCAAGGACGGAAATTGCAAGGGGTTTAACTATGTCAAGGAAACCAAGACAATATGCTGAATCGGGGGTCTATCATGTTATGCTGCGAGGGAACAACAAGCAGCAGATATTTGAAGATGATGACGACGAGAATAAGTTTACTCAGCTGCTGCGGAGATTTCGCTTTGAGAAAAGGGAATGTTATCACGACGGGATAAACGATGAAATAGATATTCCTCAATATAGAGTGCTGGCATGGTGCCTGATGGGGAACCACGTTCATTTGCTGATAAAAACAGAAGAAATAGGGCTGGCAACGATTGTAAGAAAAATCGGTACCGCTTATGCGCAGTACTATAACAAGAAGTATAAACACGGCGGGCATGTGTTCCAGGGGCGGTTCAGGAGCGAACCGGTTGACAATGACGAATATCTGATGACGGTGTTCAGGTATATTCACCGGAATCCAGTGAAGGCCGGGATTTGCAAAACCCCGGAGGAATATAAGAAAAGCAGTTATGCTGAGTACTTCAGCCGGCGGACAAGCAAGATCTGCGACACATCAATTATGCTGGGGCTGATGAAGAAAAGCCAGCTCAAGAAGTTTGTTAACGAGAAAAATGATGATGTCTGCCTGGACATTGACGAGAAGGGGACAACTCTGACTGACAGAGAAGCGGGGAAGCTGATTAAGAAGACAACCGGCATGAGGTCAGCAGCGGACTTCACTGCGCTGGACCCGTTTACCAGAGATGAGATATTGAGCGAGCTGATTAACACACGACAAATGTCTCTGCGGCAAATCTCACGCCTGACGGGGATAAGCTACGGAGTGGTGCAAAAGCAAGCGGAAGGGGCAAGCTAATTCGGAATTCGGAACTGAATTTAGTTAGGAGTTAGGAACTTGAACTAGTGCGGAGTTCGGAGTGCGGAGTAAACTGTACCCAAGAAAATAGACACTTTAATTCTTAGGGGCGTCCCCGAAATGAGACAGAAAAATACGCTAGCCAAGGTGCGAGCGAAGCGAAATCAGGAAGATTACCAACAAATTACGTAAACTATATTACTTCCTAACTCCTAACTCATAATTAAACTTTGCTCATCACTCTTCGTTCATCACTTGCATTTAAACGAAATCGTGTACTGTCCCAATTTCAACCAGACGCCAGATTTGAGGCTCGTATCCCCGGGACGGGTGCAAATTTTCCATACTGATCAGGGATGCCTCTATCAAAAATGTGGGCTGTGTCCACTTTTGAAAAAGAAACTAAAAAACTATATTTTTCGTGTCTACTTCTCTTGACTGCTACAATATACCGCCTGATTCGCCCATAAAAATGTAACCGTCTGGACTATAAACGCTATTGAAAATGTTGATCACATATTGATATTCGCCCATAAAAATGCTAGAATGAATGCCGAATAAATGTTTTGTATGAGGTGTACGTAAATGGAAAGAGAAGTATATAATCGCCTGCTTGAATGGAAAAACAAAATCGGCAGAAAGCCGCTTATACTGGATGGAGCGAGACAGGTCGGGAAAACCTGGATTTTACAGGAATTTGGAAAAAATGAGTATAAAAATGTTGTTTATATCAACTGTGATAAAGTCTCTGAAATGAAAACAATATTTTCGGATTTTGATACGAAACGACTTCTGCGGGCTTTTTCTGCAATTACGGAGGAGATAATAACGCCTGGCGATACTCTGATTATTTTGGATGAAATCCAGAAGACACAGGGAGGGCTTACCGCATTAAAGTATTTTTGTGAAGACGCACCGGAATATCACATTATTGCTGCCGGGAGTCTTTTGGGAGTTAAAATGCATTCGGGTACAGGTTTCCCGGTAGGGAAGGTTGATGAAATCAGTATGCATGCCATGTCTTTCATGGAATTTATAAAAGCTTCCGGTAATGAAATTCTGCATACACAGATAAAAGAGGGCAGATGGGAGGAACTATCGGTATTTAGGGAAAAGCTCATCTCACTGCTCAGACAGTATTATTATGTCGGGGGGATGCCTGAAGCCGTAGGCGAATACTTTCGTACCGATAATTTGATGGAGGTGCGGAATATTCAAAATCGGATCATAAATGATTATGAAAAGGATTTTTCAAAGCATGTTCCTGACAGCATTTTGTCCAAGGTTCAAATGGTATGGAACTCTATTCCTTCACAGCTGGCAAAAGAAAATAAGAAATTTGTTTATGGCGCAATCAAAAAAGGCGGGAGAGCAAAGGAATTTGAGGATGCAATCCAGTGGCTTATAGATGCCGGCTTGATTTTTAAGGTAAAAAGAGTGGATAAAATCGAGAAGCCGCTTAAGTTTTATGAGAATATATCTTCATTTAAGCTTTTTATAAATGATCTTGGACTATTAGGTGCAATGTCGGACGTGACAGCCAGGGAAGTGATAACCGGGGAAAATTATTTTGAAGAATACAAGGGTGCTTTTACAGAACAGTTTGTGGCACAGGAACTGAATAGCCTGGACATCAATCTCTATTATTATTCCAAGGAAAATTCTACTTTGGAAATTGATTTTCTGGTGCAGAAAGAGAATATATATCCTATAGAGGTGAAAGCGGAAGAAAATTTGAAATCCAAAAGCCTTCGGACTGTTTATGAAAATAACGAAAGTTTAAAACCATGTCGATTTTCAATGGCAGGGTATAGAAAACAGGAATGGATGGTCAATGTACCGCTATATCTGGCAAGGGAATGGGTGAAAGCTATAACCGACAAATCTTGAAATATCCCGGGGACGGGGGCAGATTTAATTCGGAATTCGGAATGCGGAATGCGGAATTGAAGTTAGCGCGGAGTGCGGAACTGAAGCTAATTAGGAGTTAGGAGTTAGGAAGTAAATTCAATTAGGAATTAGAAATTAGGAATTAGGAATTAGGAAATAAAGGGGCAAAGGGTTAAGGGTTAAGGGGAATTGAACACTTCATCCTCCATCCTCCATCCTCTATCCTGTATCCTCGTATTTACGCGTAACGTGCAACGTGAAACGGGAATCAGTACCTGAGTACCTGGGAGCCTGGGTACCTGAGGAGTCCGAAGCCCGCAGTGGGTTCAGGGTTCAGGGACGCTTGCAATAAAAATCAGACCCTGATTTGACAGAGTCTGAGGGGTTATACATTTTCAAGCTGACGGCTAATGTCACGGCCACCATACATGATTCTGGAGATGCTTACGGTTTCTGCGGCAGTATTTACTGTGTAGAAAATCATATAGTTCCGGGCTGTTGTAAATCTGACGCCCTTGCTTTTCCACGGTTCATCTTTGTAAACCGGATTTCTCTCCGGCATTGATTCTAAAGACCTGACTGCATCAGTTATCCTTTTCACGGTGCTTGAAGCATTTTCGGGTGATAAAAGAGAAAAAGCGATATATTCGTAGATTTCGTGAAGATCGTTTCTAGCATGCTTTGTGTAGACTATATTCATATTCCGTATATCCTTTGCAGCTCTTCTTCGACTGCATCGGCGGAGTATACACGACCGGATTCGATGTCATCGATTCCTTTTTGCATTTCCAGGTCAAATTCTTCCTTCGTCAGGCTTCCGATAGACAGAGGGGCGGAAACGGGAATGGTCACTTCAAAAGGAATTCCCCTGCGCATCACGATTTGCTTCAGAAACATACCGATGGCATTTGACATTGGTATACCAAGCTGATCGAGAACAGCCTCGGCTTGCGCCTTCGTTTCAGGGTCGACTCTTGTATATATGTTAGCGGTTCTTGTAGATGTCCTAGGCATGATGATACCTCCCTTTCAATTGCTGCTTTAATTATATCGCAAATGATTGCTAAAAGCAATCTATAAAAGGATTAAGTCTCATGCCGCAGACCGATGGCGTAGGCCGTAGAAGGGTCTGAATGCGGAACTGAAACTAATGCGGAATTCGGAATTCGGAATTCGGAATGAATTCCAGCGCCGTAGCGCTAATGCTCAATGCTTAGTTATATACCAAAGTAAAAACGGAGAAAAAACATGAAACTTCTTGGAGAATTAAAAGAAAAAGTTGATGCGGCGGAATCTCTGGACGAGAAAAGAAAGCTTATTGCGGAAGCAGGGATTGAGCTGACAGACGAGGAACTTAACGCGATTTCGGGCGGAGCATATGCAGATGGTATACCGTTCGATGCCTTGATTGGAGGACCATACCAGAGACTCCGTTATTAATGCTTAGTGAGGCTGATGGCGGACGGAGAGAACGCGCAACGCGCAACGTGCAACGCGAAACGCGAAACGTAAAAAGGGTTAAGGGTTAAGGGGCTTAATTTAATTCGGAATGCGGAATTCGGAATGCGGAATTGAACGCTTCATTCTCACATCTACGTGAAACGCGCAACGGGCAACGCGCAACGTAAAAAGGGTTAAGGGGTAAGGGTTCAGGGACGCTTGCAATAAAAATCAGACTCTGATTTGACAGAGTCTGTTTTTTTGTGTAGACTTTATTTAATTGCTGCAAGTAGTTCTTCTACAGTGTAATCAGCCTGGGAAAGAATACTCTTCAGAGTTCCTTTTGCAAGCTCATCATGCATTGGAATAATAACGACATGATATCCGTCAGAATATTTTCTGTGACTGCCCTTTTGACTGACATAGGCGAAGCCTTTGGCCTCAAGGAAGGAAATGACTTGCTGAGGCTTGAGAACAGGATATTTTGACGGCATCAGACCATAACCTCCAGCGTGGTGAGAAACACAGGTCTGATTATTCTGTCCTGCGGAGCGATGTCTTCATAGAACAGCTCGAGAGCTTCACGGAGATTATCAAGAGCCTCATTGACGTTTTTGCCTTGAGAGGCGACACCTGTGTTGCCGTCTTCAGCAACAACCCAATTTTCCTCCTGCGTTATTATAACCGGACATGTCATAATTTAACCTCACCTCCTGTTTGAAATATATTATACATTTCTGCGAGCGGCAAATCAAGATAAAGTTGGGAACCGGGCAACGTGCAACGGGAATTAGTACCTGAGTGCCTGGGAGCAAGCTAATTCCGAATTCGGAATTCGGAATTCGGAATTCGGAATTGTCAGCGCCGTAGCGCTAATGCTTATGAGCACCGCAGTGCCATGCATGCGAGCAACCGAGCGCAGCGAGTAGTGAGCTATGCGAACGGCCGAGCAGCAATGAATGAATGCCCAGTGGGCATTCAGAACTGCGAGGTGACCGAACCGCAGTGAGAACTTAGCGAGTCGCAATGCTCAATGCTTAGTTATATATTAAAGTAAAAACGGAGGAAAAAACATGAAACTTCTTGGAGAATTAAAAGAAAAAGTTGATGCGGCGGAATCTCTGGACGAGAAAAGAAAGCTTATTGCGGAAGCAGGGATTGAGCTGACAGACGAGGAACTTAACGCGATTTCGGGCGGAGCATATGCAGATGGTATACCGTTCGATGCCTTGATTGGAGGACCATACCAGAGACCCCGTTATTAATGCTTAGTGCATAATGAGGCCGTAGGCCGATGGCCGAAAGGAGAGAACATGCAACGTACAAGGTGTAAGGGGACAAAATGAATTATACTTTAATCAACAACACGCTGACTGTTTTTCCGGAGGGAAGAATAAACGCAACCAACGCCGAAGCTGTTGAAGCGGAGCTGACGGAGATTTCGGCTGCCAACACCCATGCGGAGATTATTCTGAATTTTGAAAAGCTGGATTATATTTCCAGCTCCGGGCTGAGAACCGTTCTGAAACTCAGGAAGAGTGAGCCCACCTTGAAGATCACAGACGCGAACCCTGAGGTATATGAGATTCTGGACATGACGGGTTTTACGGAGCTGATGCAGATTCAAAAGGCCTTCAGGAGGTTCAGCGTGGAGGGCTGCCCGGTAATCGGCCGCGGAGCCAAGGGAACAGTATATCGCTATAACCGCGACACGGTTGTTAAGGTATATGAAGACAGGAACGCGCTCCCCCTGATTAGAAGAGAGCGTGAGCTTGCACGCAAGGCCTTTGTGCTTGGCGTTCCCACCGCAATATCATATGACGTGGTTAAGGTTGGGGAAAAATACGGTTCGGTTTTTGAACTGCTGAACGCAAAATCCTTTTCACAGATAATCGCCGAAAATCCCGGGGAGCTGATGAAATGCGCCTGGATGAGCGCGGCCCTTTTACGGATGGTTCACCAGACGGAGGTCGGGCCGGGGGATATGCCGGACATCCGGCTTAAGATTGAAAAGTGGCTGGATATTTCACGGCCATATCTCTCGTGGAAAACGCAGGAGCGGCTGGAGGAGATTATTACCGGTCTGGAAGACCCCTGCACTATGATTCACGGCGACTTCCACACGAACAACATTATGCAGCAGGGGGACGAGACACTTCTGATTGACATGGACACCCTTTCCCGTGGAGACCCGCTGTTTGAGCTTGCCAACGTGAGGGCGACATATGTTGACTTCGCGGAGGTTGACCCGGCAAACGTGGAGAGCTTTCTCGGCTTTTCAAGCGAGCTGGCGCTTCAGTTCTGGAGGTTTTTCCTGCCGGCGTATCTGGAAACGGAGGACGAGGAGCTCGTTGAAGAGGAAGACAGGAAGATTAAGATTTTCAGCCGTCTGAGACTAATGCACCACCTGATTCGCAGAAAGCAGGGAGAGGGTGAGGAAGGACGGACTGTCCTTGACCGCTGCAGCAGAGAGCTTGAAGAACTGCTGGAGAGAGAGGAAAGAGAGCTGGGAGTTAGGAGTTAGGAGTTAGGAAGTAAATTCAATTAGGAATTAGAAATTAGGAATTAGGAAATAAAGGGGCAAAGGGTTAAGGGCGAGCCAATGCGGAATTCGGAATTCGGAATGCGGAATGAACACTTCATCCTTCATCCTCCATCCTCGTATCTATGTGCAATGCGAAACGCGCAGAGGGTGAAGGGCTAAGGGCGAAGGGTTAAGGGTCAAGGTATAAGGTGATAAATAAATTATTGCAAAGGCGATTAAATTAGTTGCTTTTGCAATTTTTATATAGTAAAATATTTTATTAAAATAGTGAAGTTTTTTCTGATAAAGGAGAAATACGACATGAAGAGAACGCTTTCAATACTCCTGGCGATTACGATGCTGTTCAGCATTTGCCCGGTGAGCGTCTTCGCGGAAGGCGAAGAAAATGAGGAATTAGGAATTAGGAATGAGGAAGTTCTTGATGAGTCATTAAATGACAATATAGAAGTCATTGTTGATGAGTCATCCGAGGATGATGCCGGCATTCCCGAGGGTGACAGTGAGGAACCCTCTGTTCCTGACGAAACCGCGGGTGAGCAGGAGGATGAGTCCGCAGACGAGGGCGAGCTTGATGAAGAGCTCCCTGAGGACGAGGAGCTGCTTGATGACGAAGAACTGCCTGATGACGAGGACGAAGAGGAAACCGACGAGGAAGAGGAAGAACTCGAGACCTCCGGCGGGGACGAAATGCTCGTTATTTATAACGGCATGTATTTCGACAGCGAGGATGTTCTCTCCGAGCGGCCGGATATCCTTGAAGACCTGGAGGCTATTCAGGCGTCCGTTGAAAACAAACCGGCGGAGACTGCCCTTGGCGATGGTGACGAAAACTATGCTGCCTATGGCGACGCTGAGGCGGCCGATGCTCTGCGCGAAGCGATGGTTAAGAGAAACAGCTCCGCAACCCTTACCGTTGACAATTCAGCCGGTGAGGATGCGCTGAACCTAGCCCGGAACATTGTTCACATGGCCTGCATGCACACCGGCGTTGCCAACGAAGGTGACTATATAACCTGGGAGGGGCTGGGAGTTAAATACTCCAAAACGGAAGGCACCGGCACTGTTACTTATGTGTTTGCAATGACATACCTTACAAACCTGGTCCAGGAGAATCAGGTTACAGCAAAGGTTAACGAACTGCTGAGCAGCTTCAATTATTCCGGCAAAACGGACTATGAAAAGGCATTTCTTGCCTATAACTGGCTGACGGAAAATGTTAAATATACCAGCAGAACGGACTATCCTGACTGGTTCAATAAAGAAGCCCACACGGCATATGCTGCGTTTATTTACCCGGATACCTATGGCGCTGTTTGCCAGGGCTATGCCGCTGCTTTTTACAGACTGTGCCTTGAAATGGGAGTGGACTGCCGTGTGGTTAGAGGAACGGAGACCACTTACGGCAGCTCCGGTGGTCACGCCTGGAACATCGCCTGCCTGAACGGAACCTATTATTACTTTGATGCAACCTGGGACAAGGGCACCGATTCATCAAGATATGGCTATTTTGCCGACGGGTCAACTCACTTTAACACCGAGCACAGCCCATATATATTCACGGGAGACAGTATCACACTTGATGATATTGATGACGACCTGTATTTTGCCATGCTCTCAACAACGGCTGACCCCGGAATGTATAACATTTCGGCGGAGGAGTATGCCAACGCGTATGCCTACATAACCGTTAGCGACAGCGACGTTACCTATAGCGGTGACTCTGTTACCATAACAGCTCAGGCCCATAATATGACCAGCGCATACAGCATGTATTGCACCAGAAGCGGAAGCGGTTCAAGGGCATCATACACTAAGAGCGTTGCGTACGATGAAGATAATAATAACTTCGTTATTACCTTTGCTCCCGATACGGAATCGTCTGTTGCCTCGGGTGTCGACTTCTTCACGCTGTATTTAACAAAGGACGAAACGGTAACAGACGAAACCGGAGTACAGACTACCACCCATACCAGAATTGGCCAGGATATTACCGTCAATGTTTCAAGGTCAGACGGCCAGACAGCGGTTACCGGCACATATGATTACGGCGGAGGCAACACCAAGACCGTTTATCTGACCTATGTTGCCGACAGGGGCCAGTATGCGTTTTATGTAGATAGTGCTGCCCCTGTTAAGGAAGGCTATGTACTCAAATGGTATACTAATAGCAATGGGGGTTCAACCGTCTACCCCGGGAGTGTAATATATACAAGCACGTCGATTACCTTAACTGCCAAGTGGCAGTCGGCCACGGAAACCTGGTATTTTGACGCCAACGGTGGTGCTGTTGAAACGACCTACAAGGACGTCGTATATAGCCAGCAGTTTGGCGAGCTGCCGACGCCTACCAGGGAGGGATACAGCTTCCTGGGCTGGTACACTGCCCGCAGCGGCGGAACACAGGTTAACTCCGAAACACAGGTGGGCCGGATCCAGGAGACAATGGCCAGCAATGAGGGCGCAAAGCTGACTCTCTACGCCCACTGGATTGGAAAATTTGAAATTGACCACAGCTATGTTCTTATGCCCTCCGGGCAGACCTTCAAGCTTTCGGCAACCGTCGACCCAGCCAAGTATGCGACGAATATAACCTGGAGAGCGCAAAAAGGCTCCGGTGATGCTACTGACGTAATTACCGTTGACGGAAGCGGAACTGTTACAGCTAATACCGCAGGCACGGCCTATGTCATCGCGTCAATTACCATTAACGGCACGAAGTATGACTCTACCGTCTGCAAGGTCGTTGTTTCAGGCGCAACAACTGTTACATGCTCTCTCGGCTCTGACGGAACCTTCACCGCCTCCGGCACAGGAAATATGCCGGAACCTGAAACTCCGAGCCAATACGAATACGTACCTTGGTACGATTACATGGAAAGCATCAAAAAAGTCGTTATTGAAGAAGGCGTAACCGGCATTGGCGCATGTGACTTTTATGGGTGCACTAACCTGACTGAAGTATCGCTGCCTGAGACCTTAACTAAAATAGGATATAGGTCATTCAACGGTTGCACGAGCCTTGCAAGCATAGAACTGCCGGACAGCGTAACGGTTATTGATGAATTCGCCTTCAATGGGTGCACGGGGCTTGAAAGCGTTAAGTTCTCTTCCGGCTTAACCACAATCTATCAAAGCGCCTTTTTGAATTGCACAAGTCTGAAGGAGGTTGAGCTCCCTGCCAGCCTCACAACTCTCTCGAGTTGGGCGTTTCAGAACTGCACAAGCCTTACGAGCGTAACAATTTCCGGAGGGCTAACTGAACTCAATAGCTATTTGTTCCAAGGCTGCACAAGCCTCACGAGCGTTACGATTCCCAACAGTGTAACCAAGATTGGTGAGTTTGTCTTCCAGGGATGCACTGCGCTGAAGACAATCTATATTCCTTCAAGCGTTACGACAATTTCAGCCGGTGATGCTTTCAAAAGCCCGTTCTACGGCTGCTCAAGCGATTTGGTAATTTATTGCGGAGCTAACGAAAAGCAAAGCGGCTGGGCCGAGAAGTGGAATTACTATAGCGACTCCGATGCATTAACCGTAAAATACACGTATTCACTGGATGAATATTATTGCAGTCTGATTGACAAAAACGAGGAGAACATTGTCATTCCCGACTGCGTAACAAGCATACCCCAGGCCGCGTTTAACAATTGCACCAAAATTAAAACCATAACAATCCCCCGCAGCGTTACAAGCATAGGCGAAAGCGCGTTTTACGGTTGCTCAAAGCTCAGAAGCATTACAATTCCCAGCACTGTTGATAGCATTGGGAAAAATGCCTTTTCCGGCTGCAACGCTCTGACCGATGTGTTTTATGACGGAACGCAGGAGCATTGGAATAAAATTACGAAAGGCTCCGGCAACGAGTGCCTGACGAACGCGACGCTGCACTGCAATACCTTTATCAGCGGAATCTGCGGGGCTGACATCAGCTGGGGACTTGACACCGATGGCGTTCTGACCCTTTCCGGCACCGGCGCAATTACCGAAAATTCCGCTCCCTCTGATGCTCCCTGGTACAATCAAAGCGCCAGCATTACAAGCGTTAAAATAGGATATAAAATCGAGAACATCCCGAAATATGCGTTTTATCAGTACGCCATTACCAGCGTTGATATCCCTCTGTCGGTGACAACTATTGGTGAACAGGCTTTCTACGGCTGCTCAAGTCTGAAGAGCATAGTGCTTCCCACAGCGCTGGACAGCATAGGCGCTTCCGCCTTCTATGCAACAGGACTGGTTAACGTTGAGCTTCCTTCTCAGCTCACGAGCTTAGGCGCTGGGGCGTTCGGAGGCTGCACTGCGCTGAAGACCGTGTATATACCCAAGAGCGTTACGGCAATTCCGGGCGAGGATGCCTCCGGCAGCCCGTTCTACGGCAGTGCTGACAGCGTGGTTATATATTGCGAAGACAGCTCAAAGCAAAGCGGCTGGGGAGAATACTGGAATTATTGCTCAGCCTCATCGCCTGCGGCTACAGAGTATGGCTATTCCGATGAAGCCTATCATTATTGGGTTAACCTTAACAGCTCTGCTACGGAGATAAAACTCAGTTCCGACAAAACGGCCATTCCCGCGTATGGCTTAAATAACTTCAGCAAACTGAAGAGCATTATAATCCCCACAAGTGTTGCAAGCATTGGGATAAATGCATTTACCGGCTGCGGCGCTCTGACTGATGTGTTCTATGCCGGAACCCGGGAGCAGTGGAATGCAATTGAAAAAGCTTCCGGCAACGATTGCCTGACAAATGCGACGCTGCACTGCAATACAGTTGCCAACGGCACCTGTGGAGACAATCTCCGTTGGGCGATGGACAGTGAAGGCAGTCTGACAATCTACGGCACCGGCGCTATGACCGAATTTGCAAACGAAGAAGCAGCTCCCTGGCATAGCTACGCCGGCAGCATAAAAAAAGCTTCTATTGGTGACGGTGCCACGAGCATAGGGCAGTATGCGTTCTATGACTGCGAAAGCATGACGGCCGTGACAATCCCCGACAGTGTTGCAAGCATAGGGCAGTATGCGTTCAGAGGATGCAAAAGCCTGACGGGCATAACAATTCCCAGCAAGGTAACTGTTATAAATAATCATACTTTTGCTTTCTGCTCCAGCTTGACCGGAGTCGTAATTCCGGCCAGCGTCACAAGGATAGATGAATATGCTTTCTTCTACTGCAGCGCTCTGAACGATGTTTATTACGGCGATTCACAGCAGCAGTGGAACCTGATTACAATCGCCTCCAACAACGATTGCCTGACAAAGGCGAGCCTGCATTGCGATATAATTAACAGCGGCACCTGTGGAGACAATGTTTTTTGGATGCTGGACTCGGCGGGAACCCTCACCATCTTCGGCACCGGAGACATGTATAACTATGACTTCCACTATAACACAAGGACGACCGCCCCGTGGTGCAATTTAAAAAGTAAAATTAAACAGATTGCTATTAATCCCGGCGTAACCAGCATAGGTGATTACGCATTCTATGAATTCAGTGGCATAACCGGGACTCTGACGATTCCGGATGGTGTTACAAGCATTGGTGACCGGGCGTTTACCAGCTGCAATGGCTTGACGGGCACCCTGACGATACCGGAGAGCGTAACAAGAATAGCTGATTGGGCGTTTTACAATTGCACCGGTCTGACGGGTACCTTGACGATACCTGAAAATGTTACAAGCATAGGTGAACGCGCGTTTTACTTGTGCAGTGGCTTTACAGGTGACCTGACGATACCGGGAAATGTGGCAAGCATCGGAGAATGCGCATTTACCCACTGCACCGGCTTTTCGGGCGTTTTGACGATATCGGAAAATGTGGCAAGCATCGGAGAATATGCATTTTACAACTGCAGCGGCCTTACAAGCGTTATGATGCCGAAAAGCGTTACAAGCATAGGAAAAAATGCGTTTGACGAATGCAAAGCTATTGCAGATGTGTATTATGCCGGAACCCAGGCGCAGTGGAATGCAATTAATATCGCCTCCGGCAACGAATGCCTGACAAATAAGCTGCACTGCAACATACTTGCCAAAGGCACCTGCGGAGAGAATGTCGTTTGGATGCTTGACACAGAAGGAACCCTCACCATCTCCGGCACAGGCGCCATGACTGATTATACTGATCCTACAACGGTGCCATGGTGGAAGGACTACCACAGCAGCATTAAAAAGATTGTTATCCAAGACGGCGTAACAAGCATTTCAAGTTGCGCGTTTTGCCAGACCGCAGCTACGAGCGTTGACATTCCCGCCTCGGTGCAAAGCATTGGCAACAGTGCGTTCGCTTATTGCACAGCTCTTACGAGTGTTATCATCCCCGAAGGAGTAACGAGCATCCCGAACAATCTGTTCGCCGCCTGCACAAGCCTTACGAACGTAACAATTCCTTCGACTGTTACAAGCATAGGGAATTATGCATTTCATTCGTGCGCCGCTCTGACGAGCATTGATATCCCTTCCGGCGTTAAAAGCATAGGTGCAAATGCGTTCTACGGCTGCAAGGCTCTGACGAAGGTAACAATTCCGGCAGAAGTAACCGAAATAGGAGAATATACATTCTCTGAATGCTCAAGCCTGACGAGCTTGGAAATTCCGGATAATGTAAGCAAAATAGGCGCTTACGCGTTTTATGGATGCACAAGCCTGGCGAGCATAACTGTTCCCTCCGGCGTTACAAGCATCGAAGATTATACCTTCCACCTTTGCACAAGCCTTGCAAGCGTATCTCTTCCCTCCACCGTCACAAGCATTGGGAAAGACGCGTTCTCCTGCTGCACAAGCCTTACGTCCATATCACTACCCTCCGGCTTGACAAGCATAGGGAATATGGCTTTTTGGAAATCAGGACTTACCGGCATTGCAATTCCCGCCGGAGTAACCACTATACCTGAAAACGCCTTCTTCGGCTGCACAAGCCTTGTTGATGCTTTACTCTCTGAGGGCACAACAACCATAGGCTATCAGGCCTTCGGCGACTGCTCAAGTCTGACGAGCGTAACAATTCCGGCCAGCGTCACGACCATCAGTTCAAAAGCCTTCCTCAATTGCAATGCTCTGAAGACAATATATATCCCCTCAAGCATCACTACAATCTCCACCACCGAATATAGCGACAGCCCCTTCTATATGTGCTCCAGCGACATGGTTATATACTGCGGAGCGAGCTCGAAGCAAACCGGCTGGGGAGACTACTGGAACTATTACAGCAAGACCGGCAAATTGACAGTCGAATACGGCTATACATGGGACGAGTATTTCTTCGAAACCCTTGACAAGAATGCCGAAGCAATCGTTATTCCTGACGGAATGACAAGCATACCGAAAAAGGCGTTTTATAATTTCACCAAGCTGAAGAGCATAACCATTCCTGACACAGTTACAAGCATTGGAGATTACGCGTTCTATGGCTGCACAAGTCTGACGGACATAACCATTCCGGCCAGCGTAACAAGCCTTGGCAATGATGTGTTCAACAACTGTTCAAGCCTGGCCGCCATAACAATCCCGGGTACCGTTGCAAGCATCGGCGAGGATTTGTTCATCAACTGCACGAGTCTCAGCAGCGTTACCATCGGCAGCGGAATAACAAGCATTCCCGATTATATGTTCTCCGGCTGCACAAGCCTTGCGAGCATTGAACTCCCGGGCACCGTAACAAGCATTGGAACTGCCGCGTTCAACAAGTGCTCAGCCCTGAAGAACATTGTCATTCCGAACAGCGTAACAAAGATATGCGCCAAAGCATTCTTCAACTGCACCGCACTGAAGACAATCTATATCCCTTCAAGCGTTGCGACAATTTCCACACCGGATGCCTATGAAAGCCCGTTCTACGCCTGCTCCGGCGACCTGGTTATATACTGCGAAGCCAATGCAAAGCAGGAGGGTTGGGGAGAATACTGGAATTATTGCACATATGAACTGGCGCTTGACACGGAGTATGGATATACCGGAGACACCTATAATTACTGGTCAACGCTTGACAGCACCGCGACAGAGATTGAAATTCCTGCCGGAACAACACGGATACCTGCCAACGCGTTCTATAACTTCAAGAATCTCAAGAGCGTAACAATACCTGACGGAGTGGCGAGCATCGGTAACAACGTCTTTGGCGGCTGCACAGCGCTGAAATCAATTTATATCCCCGAAAGCGTTACGGAGATTTCCCACACCGCGGCAATAGACAGCCCGTTCTATGGCTGTGCAAGCAGCATGGTTATCTATTGCGGGGCCGTCTCTGCTCAGGAAGGCTGGGGAGAATACTGGAATTATTACAACAGTAATTCCGCGTTAGTCGCAAGATATGGCTACACAAGAGACGCGTATACCGCCGTAATTGATATACCGTCCATCACCCTTAGCCAGACGTATATTCTGATGACCAAAGAAGACGCTCCGGTTACCATTTCAGCAACCGTTGAGCCTGCGAAGCTGGCAGATAATATAGTCTGGAGAGCGGAAAGCGCAAGCGGTGGCAAGACTGATATAATAACTGTCAGCGACAGCGGAACCGTTACTGTCAATACAGACAACAAAACGGGAACAGCATATGTCGCCGCAGTAATTACCATTAACGGCACGGAGTATACCTCCGCCCGCTGCAGAGTTGTTGTTGCGGATTCAGACAAAACATATCTCACATCTGCAACTCTGGCGGACACAAAGGCAACGGTTGAGGCATATAAGACCGACTACACAAGAATTAACGTCGTTCTTTATTCCACCGCTCAGGACGCTTCCACCGGCAACGGCCTTTCCTCAAGCGGAGCAGCACTTAACTCGGTGGAGTATACAGGAGCGGCAATTAAGTCAGCATGGTTTAACGACCCGGCTACGGCAGAAATGTTCGAACTGGAGCCCGTTGACGACAGGACTCTGGAAATCAGACCGACCGAAAAAGCGTCAGATCCTGCCAACGCAAAGCTTCTTAAGAGCACATATAAGTCATCGATAACAGTATATGCGGACGAACAGGAATATCCCTGCAAGACGTCTGACAGCAAGGGAACAACCCAGACTCTGACGATCACCGTCAAGAAGTCCAACCCGGCGGTTAAAATTTCAACCGTAAAGCTGAACTCATACATCCCAGGCGATTCAGCCACACTGGAATTCACCAACGGAGCGGTAAACAGCTTCACGGTCGTCTCCCAGCCCACATGGCTTGATGTTGACCCGGAGACTCAGAGCATTTCTCTCAACAGCTCTGTTCCCACAAAGAGCACCTCCGGCAAGCTGGTTATTGATGCGAAGATCGCAGGCTGGGTTGAGGCAAAGACACAGCGCATTACCATTTCCGTCTCCGCCTCACAGACAGTGCCTAAGCTTACGTTCAAGCCCACAAGCATTACAGTTATGCCCAACACTTGCGACACCGCGACTACTGCCTACACCATCACTCCTGCGCAGTTTGCGGATTATGAGGTAAGCATAAGCAGAGCAACAGAGGGCAAGGTTAATTATACTCTTGACGAGCTCTCCGAATGGCTTGAGTTTACGGTTGCAAACAATGAAATTAGCGTAAAGGCGCTCCAGTCAGACACCAAGGATCATACCTTCAAGATTTTTACAAAAATCGGTGTGGCCGGCAGCGAGAAGGAATATTCCTTCACTGTTAAGCTGCTGAAGGGAACCACGACGCCCACCGTTACAGCAAAGGCAACCGGTTCAATCGACACGGCCATTGCCAACAGCCCGATTACCATAACAACCACCCTGAAGAACTTTAACAAGGGCAGCGGTGAAATATACAGCGTTGCAATTGAGCAGTATAACTCAAAGACCAAGACATATACCGACGTAACAGACCTGTTTGATACCACCGGCTTCTCAACGTCCACCGGAACCGGCACGATTACCGAAGCAACTCCCGGCACAATTCCGTCGGGGTACACGTATTATGCAAAGGTAACCCTTAACACCGGAGCGGAGGACACGGTTACCTCGGCAAGGGTAAAGCTGACGGTTAAATGGTCCAAGATTACTTCAGTAAAGCCTTCGGTAAGCCTCAAGGCGACAAGCTATATTGATGTAATCCGTCCGAACACAGCGGCAACAATCACACCCACCTTCAAGAACTGGTACAGCTACACGCTTAACACAGAGAATCTTGTAATATACAGGAACTACTCAACGAAGAATCAAAGCGACGTAGTAACTGACTTGTTCAATGTTGGAATCTCTGCAGACGGAAAGTCCTTTGTCATCAGTGCCAAGGATACGGCGAATGTAAGTCACAAGGATAAATACACTGTCATGTTCAAAACTACTGTGGATTACAATGGCAACCCGGACTATGAGCTTAAGGCCACCTGCACCTTCACGGTTAAGCAGGGAACAGCGAAGTTCACCGCAAACCCGACGGCTGTAACGCTGTATGCCTTAGACCCGTACAGCACAGGAATCGTTGCCCTCAGCACCACCGACGGAACACTGAACAGCATTAAGAGCGTAACTCTGGATACCACGAGCGCCAAGACGTTCTATATAAGATCCCTTGGCAGCGGCCAGTATATGCTTGGACTTAATGACAATGTCACAGTTAAGGCCGGCCAGACAAAGACGGTCAAGCTGAACGTGTTCCTGGAAGGCAACAATACAGCCACAGCGAACACAACCGTCAGCGTGAAGATTAATATCAAATAACTTCTAAAAAAAGAGGAGCGGAGAGTAATAAAAACTCTCTGCTCCTTTTTGCATATAGCTTCGAACTACCTATTAAAATAGATTTTTGCAATTTTTTATATTTTTCTATTCCAGAGCTCTTTGATAGCATACGGTTTTACAATGTGACTTAGCTAAGCAGATAGTACTTGCTCCATGCGGCTTGAGACTTACACAGCGAATTGTATAAAATTTGAGCGCCTTCAAAATCTACTCGGTGGATGCACTTGATGTTGATTTTTAGAGTCGATATTGTTAAAATGAACAACATGGATTCACTTTACAATTTGACTGCGGAGAAAACAAAATGAAAAAGACAAGAATACTCAGCATGATACTCACGCTGGCCGTGCTGGTGACGACCCTGTGCGGGTGCACAAAGACCGTTACCACGACGGAGACCACCACCTCCGGCACAACCCAGAGCAGCGCCGCGGGCGCCGCTGAGACAGCGGAGACCAACGGAGAATGGACGATATTCGTTTATCTTTGCGCCTCCGACCTGGAGACTGACTGCGGCTCGGCCACGAACGACCTGATGGAGATGATTAAAGCACAGAAGGACGGCAACGTAAGAGTTGTCGTTGAGACGGGCGGAGCTAAGGAATGGTGGAACAGCACAGCCTCTGCCGGGGAGCTGGACCGCTTCCTTATTGACGACGATGGCATTCACACCCTGGACGCTCTGAAGGAGAAGAGCATGGCCAAGGCTTCGACGCTGCAGTCATTTTTGAAGTGGGGCCTTGAGAACTATAGGTCTGAAAACATGGCGTTCATCTTCTGGGACCATGGCGGCGGAAGCATCGGCGGTGTGTGCTACGATGAAACAGACGACTTTAAGAGTCTGAGTCTGATGGATATATATAATACCTTCAGCGCCGTTTGCTCGGGGAAGGATTTTAAGTTTATCGGCTTTGACGCCTGCCTGATGGGCACACTGGAGACGGCAAACATCGTCGCTCCCTTTGCGGATTACCTGTTCGCATCTGAGGAGAACGTATCCGGCGACGGCTGGGACTACGAAAAGCTGCTGACATATATCGGCCAAAATCCCACAGCGGATATGGCGGATATAGGCCGGGAGCAGTGCGAATATTTCTATGACTCCAGCGCCATAACCGAAAAGCAGGACCAGGCGACCTTCTCAATTATCGACCTGAGCGGTCTGCCAAAGCTGATTGAGGCCTTCGACGCGCTGGCAAAGGACGTTTATGAGTCCGGCGACATTACAACTCTTGCCCGCGAGGCAGTGAGCGTTGATAACTTCGGAGGCAACAACCGCTCCGAGGGCTACTCCAACATGATTGACATGGCCGCACTTATTACCGGTCTGAAATCCATCAGCCCCAAGGCTGACGCGGCTCTTGAGGCACTGCAGAGCATCGTTGTTGCAAGCAAGAACGGAGCAAGACACAGTGACGCCGGCGGACTTGCGCTTTATTACCCGCTGAGCATCAGAGGGTCGAAGGAGATGTCCACCCTGGCGGAGATTTGCCCCAGCACATATTATCTTGCCCTGTGCGACCTGATTGCCTATGGTTCCACGGGCGGCGACATCAGCCAGTATGACAACAGCTATATCGTTTCAGACAGCTGGGACGGAACCTACAGCGCCGACTCAGACGTTGGTGAAAACAGCGGCACCCACACCTCGGACGAGCTGGCCAATTGCCCGATTCCCATTAAGGACGTGTTCCTGAGTGAGGACGGAGTTTATACCGTTTACCTTGAAAACACAGACAATCTGGCATATGCGACCTGCGTACTGATGCAGCAGGGAACAAACGGCGGATATGTTTATCTCGGCGAGGATGACGACGTTATTACGAACTATGAAAGCGGAGTTATAACCGATAACTTCGACGGCTACTGGATCAGCCTGGAGGGCAACATTCTGCCCATTGAACTGGTTGCTCAGTATGGCGATGTTAATGTTTATACCTGCTCGGTATTCGTCAATGACGAATATACCAACCTGCAGATTGAATATGACTGGAACGCAGGCAAATTCAAGGTCCTGGGCACCTGGGACGGAATCAACTCCGAAAACGGCATGGCCTCAAGAAACGTAAGAGAGCTGCAGAACGGCGATGTGCTTGAGCTTGTATATTATTACTATGACGCTGACGGCAACTTTGATTATTTCCTGGGCGACCCGATTACCGTTAACGGGGAGCTGGACCTTACCTACGGCCAGCTTGCCGCAAGGGACTATAGCTATTCAATTGTTCTTCACGACATATACGGCGGCGCATGGACTCTCGACTCCGCGGTTTTCACGGTTGACTCGAACGGAGAAGTTTGGTTCTAAGTATTAATTCGGAATTCGGAATGCGGAATTCGGAATTCGGAATTAAGGGATGAAGGCAGCATAACTAAAAGAAATAAAAAAACAACGGAGGTAGTTTTTTACTTCCGTTGTTTTTTAAGTTCGGCGAGCCACTCATATGGCACACAAACCTGGCCCTTGCCGGTGCCCAGGGAGATGTCCGGCTTGGGGGCTCCATGGAAATCGGTTCCGCCGGTTTTAACAAGTCCATAATGGTCAGCAAGATGTTCAAGATGCTCAATCTGCTCCGGGGTGTGGCTGGAGTGCTGGCACTCAATGCCCATCAGGCCGAAGGACATGCAGTATTCAATCAACTCCTCGAGAGTATTCTTGCTGTAATTATATTCATATGGATGAGCAAGAACCGGGATTCCGCCCGCCTCGAGAATAAGCTCGATGCAGGTTTGTATGGGGACAGTTGTCCGGGGAATATAATAGCAGCCGCCCTTGCTCAGATAATCACGGATGGCGGTGTTAAAATCAGGCGCACGGCCGGCTTCAACAAGAATCTCAGCAAAATGAGGCTTGGCAATAACAGTTCCGAAGCGCCGGTGCATTTCGGCGTTGGTAATGTCTATTCCGTCTGCCCGGAGGAGGGTTATCAGCTTTTCGTTGCGCCGGTCCCGGTCGGCAACCACCTGGGCGAGAAAATCCAGCAGGGCTTTGTTTTGCGTGTCAATATAATAGCCGAGAATGTGGGTGCTGTAATTATACTTGGTGCTGAGCTCTATTCCCGGGACTACCTCCAGACCCGTTCCTGCGGCCGCTGAGACGGCTTCTGAGCATCCGGCTGTTGTATCATGGTCTGTGATGGCAATGGCCTTCAGACTCAAATCAAGGGCCTTGGAAACGATTTCAGACGGGGTGAAGGACCCGTCTGACTCCGTGGTGTGAACATGAAGATCAATTCTATCCATTTATTTTATGCTCTTTACAATCGCGTTTGCTTCGGCGTAAAGCTCGTCGGGATCGGCGCCGATGTGGAATTCGCCGTTTTCATATAATACTTTTCCGTTCACCATTGTCAGGCGGACGTTTTCCTTGCTGCCGGAGAGGACAATGTTGGACGCAATGTCATTAATGGGCTGCATGTTAGGCCGGCGAAGATTAATTACAACCAGGTCAGCCTTCTTGCCCGGGGCAAGGTCATTGCAGGAGTCAAGACCCATGGCCTCCGCTCCGTTTACGCAGGCCATCTTCAGCACCTGGTGGGGTGGGCAGGCGGCCGCGTCGTTTTCGTATATATGCTGGAGGACGCAGGTTAAATACATTTCCCTGAAGAAGTCCAGGGCGTTGTTGCTGGCAGCCCCGTCTGTTCCGATGGCGACCTTAACCCCGGCACGCATCAGCTTCGTAACCGGAGCAATGCCGCTGGCCAGCTTAAGGTTTGAGGCGGGATTTGTTACGGCGTAAAGCTGCCTGTCGGCCAGGAGCTTGATGTCCTCGTCACTCATCCAGACGCAGTGATAGCCTCCGCCGCCATATTCATAAAACCCGATTGAATCAAGGAACCGGGGCGGAGTCATACCATAGCGGGAGACGCAGCCTTCAACCTCGCCCTTCGTTTCGCACAGGTGAGTGAAGGCCGGGGCCTTATATTTCTTAATCAGAGAGACCATATATTCAAGACGGTCAGGGGAGGTCGTATATTCCCCGTGAATGCCCAGCATATATGAAACAAGATCTCCGGAGGAATTAAGCTTGAGATAATCCCGCTCAATCTGGGTGGGGTCACGGTCAAAGTCGTTCATGCCGGAGCAGAAAACAGACCTGAAGCCGCAGTCCATAAACGCTTGAGCCACAGAAGAGGTGTGCCCATACATCTCAAAGACGCTTGTTATGCCGGAGGAGAGATATTCCATAACTCCAAGCTTCGTAAGAGCATAGCACGCCTCGTCAGTCAGCTGCGCCTCCTTGGGCCAGCAAAGCTCCTCAAGCCATCGCTTCAGGGGCAGATCGTCCGCCATAGAGCGGAGGAAAACCATTGGGGTGTGGGTATGGGCGTTTTTGAACCCGGGCATGATTAAATCCCCCTGCAGGTCAATCTGCCGTTCAAAGGCGGGAGCGTCCTCACGCTTCGGACCAATGTATGAAATTACCGGGCCGTCTGTCCAAAGCTCGGAGTCGGATATATCCAGGCCCCGGGAAAAGGAGAGCACCCGTCCGTTATAAAACCTGATCATGAAATTATATTACTTCCTTTCAAGCTTGGCGCACATTTCATCGTGGGCGGCAAGCTCAAGCCCATCGTCCAGGGGAGACAGGTCCGCTTTTCCATATTTCCGCTCCAGGGCCCGGGAGAGGAGCATGTCGCAGAACTCAGGGTTCTTGGGCAGAAGTGGACCGTGACTATAGGTTCCAAAGGTGTTTTTATACATGGCCCCCTCAGTCCCGTCCTCGCCGTTGTTGCCGTAACCCGCAAGAACAGTCCCCAGCGGCTTTACGCCGGAGCCGAGATATGTTTTGCCGCTGTGGTTTTCAAAACCCACCACGACCGAGCCTGACGCCTCAGGGGCGCAGCGGAACATATAGTTGTCTATCATCCTGGTCTCGGAGCCGATTGTATAAAGGTCCAGGGCACCGATAAAGTCGCATTGCTGGCCGGTGTGGGTTTTGTAATATGAGCCCAGCATCTGGTAGCCTCCGCAAATTGTAAGGAAGACAACACCGTCCTCCACGGCGGAGATTATCTGCTTGTCTTTGCCCCGGTGGAGATCCTCCAGGAGCACCTCCTGCTCAAAGTCCTGGCCACCGCCGATGAAAACCATGTCGAAGTCCGCAAGGCTGACGCTCTGCCCGATTTCACAACGGGTTACTGAGCAGTCTATCCCGCGCCACTGAAGACGGCGGGTCAGAGTCAGAATATCTCCCCGGTCGCCATAAAGATTAAGAAGGTCGGGGTAAAGATGGCATATTTTAAGCTCCATATATCAGCCCTCCCAGAAGTCTGTTCCGCCAACGTGCTTAACAACAGTTTGGCGGAGCTCAAGCATAGCCGTGTAGGTAGGCATGAGGAACACGGGATATTCACAATTTTCCAGCCCGGAAACAATCTTTTCATAGCTGCGCTCAACGGTGATTATGTCGCTGCTTATGCCGGCGTATTTAAAGCGCACGGCCAGGTCATATGCTCTGTCTCCGGAGACGATAAGCTTCTTCACCGGGCAGTCCTTAAGGCGCTCAAAGTCCGCGTCATATATCCAGGAAATGTCGTGCCCGTCAGCGCCCCGGTCATTAAGGCAGGCAACGAGAACATATTCGTCCTTGATTTCGCTGAGATATTCCAGAACCTGGCTGCAGCCGGCGGGATTTTTAACAAGCATCATTCTTGAGCCCTGCTTTCCCAGGTTAAAGCGCTCCATTCTGCCAAAGCCGCAGTGGAATTCAGCCAGGGCCTTGACGGTGTCGCAAATGTCCACCCCGATTTCATTTGCCGCGGCAACGGAGGCGATGGCGTTATATATATTATATACAGCCGGGAGATTGACGTTTATTATCCGCTCCTCGCCCTTGACGGTAACCTTGAGAGCCGTCCCGTCAACGCCGGTGGCGAGAATCTTCTCGACTGCGTAATCAGGATTACGGCGTGAGTAGCCGCATTTTGGGCAGCGGTAACCGCCAAGATGGGCGAAGGTTATATAGTCGTATTCATATTCGGTCTTGCAGCGGATGCAGTGGGTGGCATCGGAAACCTCAGAGGGAGCGTGATTTCCTGCGGCGGGCTTGTTTATGCCGAAGAAAACAGCTTTGTTGGGCAGATCGTCAGCAAGAGATGAGGTCAGCGAGCAGTCAGCATTAAGGCACAGAAGCGCGTTGGGCGCCTTCTTAATTCCCTCACGGATATTCTCCAGGGTGTGGGTCACCTCGCCATAACGGTCAAGCTGGTCACGGAACAGGTTGGTTACCACAACCACCTTAGGCTGAAGCATGCCCAGAGTTCTGCGGGCAGCCGCCTCGTCGATCTCAATGACGGCGTATTTCTTTTTGCACTTGCCAAAAAGCGTTGAGTTCATTACAAACTCGGTGGTTATGCCGGAGGAGAGGTTTGCTCCTGAGCGGTTGGCAAGAGGGGAGAGACCCGCATCGGTCATCGCCTCTTCAATCATGCGGGAGCAGGTGGTTTTGCCGTTTGTTCCGGTTACGACGACTACGGCCGTTTCGCGGGATAGAATCGAAAGCAGCTGCGGGCATATTTTTTGAGCAATGCGCCCGGGCATATCTGTTCCGCCACGATGGAGAACACGGCAGGCGAAGCGTGAAAGCTTGCATATTAAAATGGCGAAAAACGCTCTTAGTTTAGTCATTTGGTACCTCAAAAAATTGGGATTGGTACATTATACGATAATTGGCGGGAAGGGTCAAGCTTAAGTCCGAAGTCCGCAGACCGCAGACCGCAGTTAGATCCATCAGGCATCCGGCATCTGCCAAATTCCGAATTCCGCATTCCGAATTCCGCATTCCGAATTAGTTTACAGGTTGCGTCTCTTCGCTTCCGCGTCGCAATAAAGGCAGCGGTAGACTCTCTTTTCCCGGTCGGCAAGGCGGAAAATGTGGGGCAGCTCCTGCTCGGTGGTTGTTATGCAGCGGGGATTCTTGCAGAAGATTACATTCGTCAGTCTGTCCGGCAGCTCTGGCTCCTTCTTGGCGACAAGCACATCGTTTTTGATTATATCGATGGTAATGTTCTTGTCAAGAAAGCCCAGAACACTTGTGTCGATATCCTCGGTGGTATCGATTTTTATAATGTCCTTTTTGCCCATTTTTTTGCTGGTGGCGTTTGTTATTATGGCAACCTGGCCGTCAAGACGGTCCAGCTTGAGCAGACGGTATATCTGCATACCTCTGCCGGCGGTTATGTGGTCTATTACAAGTCCGTTTCTTATTGAGTCTATATTCACGGCTGAACCTCCAGAAGCTTAAGAATGAGGGCCATGCGCATATATTTGCCGTAAAGCGCCTGGCGGAAGTAGCAGGCGCGGGGATCCTCGTCAACCCCGACGCTGATTTCATTAACACGGGGCAGCGGGTGAAGAACGCTCAGAGATTTGGACGCACCCTCCAGCTTTTCAGGCGTCAGAATATATGAATCCTTCAGACGGAGGTAATCCTCCTCGTTAAAGAAGCGCTCCCGCTGAACACGGGTCATATAGAGAACGTCCAGTCCGCCGATTGCCGCCTCGAGGGACGGCGTTTCGATATATTCAATGTCTGCGGGCTCAATATATTCCGCCTTGACATAGTCGGGAATTTTCAGCTCCTCAGGGGAGATGAGCACAAACTTAACTCCGCTGTAACGGCTCATGGCAGCAATGAGGGAGTGAACGGTGCGGCCAAACTTCAAGTCACCGCACATGCCGATGGTAAGGTTTTCCAGCCTGCCCTTCTCATGATGAATTGTAAACAGATCGGCCAGAGTCTGGGTGGGGTGATTGTGGCCACCGTCACCTGCGTTGATTACCGGGACAGTGGCATTGTTGGCCGCAACCAGGGGAGCGCCCTCCTTGGGATGACGCATGGCGATTATGTCCGCATAGCAGGAGATTACCTTTGCCGTGTCAGCAACGCTTTCACCCTTGGCCGCTGAGCTGGAGCCGGCATCAGCCATGGAAAGGACATTCCCGCCAAGCTCATACATCGCAGCCTCGAAGCTGAGGCGGGTTCTGGTGGAGGGCTCATAGAAAAGGGTGGCCAGCTTTTTGCCGTGGCACAGGTCACTGTAGCGCCCGGGATTATTGATTATGTCAGACGCGGTGGCGATTAATTCGTCAAGCTCCGGGACAGATAGATCAAGAATGTTTATTATGCTGCGGGAGCTCATTTATTGCCTCCAATCCAGGATTCGTCTGAGGGATTGTTTCTGAAGGCGATAAGACGCTGAATATCCTCCGGAGCAATGTAACCCTGGTCGGCCGCCACAGAGGCGATTACGTCAAAGTTCGTCAGGGAAATGTTCTTTATGTTGGCAGCCGCGAGACGGTCAAGTCCCTTCTGCATTCCATAGGTGAAAATTGAGGCTATGCCAAGCACCTCGGCTCCCTCCTCACGGAGCGCATCCACGACCTCGATAACGCTGCCGCCGGTTGAAATCAGGTCCTCGATGACGACGACCTTCCAGCCCTTTTCCAGCTTGCCTTCAATCCGGTTCTGACGGCCATGGTCCTTGCTGCCGGAGCGAACATAGCCCATGGGAAGTCCCATAATATGAGCGGTTATGGCCGCGTGAGCGATGCCTGCGGTTGAGGTTCCGAAAAGCGCGTCAGCTGTGGGGTAATTCTCCTTAATAACCTGAGCGAGGGAGGTTTCAACATCGGTTCTGGCCTGAACATCAGTAAGCGTCAGGCGGTTATCGCAATAAACGGGGCTTTTTATTCCGCTGGCCCAGGTGAAGGGCTCATCGGGACGGAAGAAAACAGCCTTTATGCGGAGAAGGTCAGAGGCGATAAGATTCTGAATATTATTATCCATTAAAAGCACTCCTATATTAAGAATTATTAGTCAACAAATTCAGCGACGCAGCGTCTGTATGCCGCAACCGGATCCTCAGCGGCAGTTATGGGACGGCCGACGACGATATAATCCGAGCCAAGCTCCTTCGCTTTTGCAGGAGTTGTAACACGGACCTGGTCGCCCTTGTCACCATCGGCAAAGCGAATGCCCGGAGTCACGGTTACAAAGCCGCTGCCGCAGATGTCGTGGACCTTGCCGGCCTCCAACGGGGAGCAGACAACACCGTCCAGCCCGGACTTCGCCGCGACTGATGCGTAATGCATAACGGTTTCGTCCATTGGAGTATCGATAAGCAGCTCATCCTTAAGACGCTGGGAGTCAGTGGAGGTGAGCTGGGTTACGGCGATTAAAATAGGACGGGACCCGTCGGGACGTGTGAGCCCTTCGAGAGCGGCCTCCATCATGGCTGAGGTTCCCGCAGCGTGGAGATTGGTCATGTCAACATCAAGCCGGGAGAGAACAGCCATGGACTTTTTCACTGTGTTGGGAATGTCGTGAAGCTTGAGGTCAAGAAAAATCTTGTGACCACGGGCCTTGATTTCACGGACAATGTCCGGCCCTTCGGAATAATAAAGCTCCATGCCGATTTTTACAAAGGGCTTCTCGTCGGTGAACTTATCGAGAAAGCCGAGCACAGCCTCTCTTGAGGAGAAGTCGCAGGCGACAATAACATCTTTTCCCATTTTTATTTACCTCCGTTTATTCATGAGCCAGGCCGGTTATTCCGGCAAGACTCGTTATTTCATATTTTTCCATTGTAGCCGGGAGAGCGTCGATTATGTTAAGGCAGGCGAAGGGGTCACGCAGATTTGCAGCACCAACCTCAACAGCCGTTGCCCCGGCCAGCATCATTTCGATTACGTCCTCCGCATTTGAGATGCCCCCGGCACCGATGATTGGAATTTTTACCGCCTCATAGGCCTGATATACCATCCGCAGAGCAACCGGCTTTATTGCCGGACCGGAGAAGCCGCCTGTTTTGTTGGCAAGGACGGGCTTTTTCGTTTTGAGATCAATGCGCATGCCCAGAAGCGTGTTAATCAGGCAGAGACCATCCGCTCCCGCGTCCTCACATGCCTTTGCAATCGCCGTTATATCCGTAACATTTGGGCTGAGCTTAACGATGAGCGGCTTGGAAACAACCTTGCGCACAGCTGCGACCACCTCAGCCGCCGCGGTGCAGGACGTCCCGAAGGCCATTCCTCCGCCGTGAACATTGGGGCAGGAGATGTTAAGTTCAATCCAACCAACCTGTTCCTCACCGTTAAGACGGGAGCAGGAATATACATAGTCTTCAATGCTGAAGCCGCTGACATTGGCAATCACCGGCTTGCTGAAGCATTCCTTGAGCCGGGGAAGCTCATCTTCGATTACTCGGTCTACTCCAGGGTTCTGAAGGCCTACGGAATTGATTACCCCGCCTTCACACTCAGCGATGCGAGGCAGCGGGTTGCCGTATCGTGGCTCACGGGTCGTCCCCTTGAAGGAGAAGGTACTAAGACGGTTAATATCGAACAGCTGAGCATTCTCGTAACCATAGCCAAAGGTGCCGCTGGCGGGAATTACGGGGTTGTCCAGCTCAATGCCGCAGAGAGTTACCTTCATGTCCGCCATATTATATCGCTCCCTTCGAAAACAGGTCCGTCCCTGCATATTCTCTTGCTGCCGGATACAAACTGCCGTGAGCAGCCCATGCATGCGCCGTAGCCGCAGCCCATCCGCTCCTCTAAGCTGAACTGGGAGTCGGTGTCGCACAAGTCGAACAGCGCTCTTTCCATTGGCTCGGGGCCACAGGAATAAAGGTATGAATATGTTCCGGGAGTGGGCATTATGTCTGTTACAAGTCCCTTCGTACCAAGGGACCCGTCTATGGTTGCAATTTTTACGTCTATGCCAAGAGACTCCAGCTCCCGGTAAAGATATGCCTCCCGGGATGAGGCAAAGCCAAGAATAACACCGGGCTTGCTGCCCTGAGCCAGCAGCCGCTTTGCCAGAAGCAGCATGGGAGAGGCGCCTGTACCACCCGCTGCAAGAAGGGGAGCCCGGCCCGAAGCGGACAGATCATACCCGTTGCCAAGACCGGTTAAAGCACTTATCTCAGAGCCGGGGGTTAAACCGGCAAGAGCTTCTGTTCCGGCACCGTTAATTTTGAATATTACCGTTAAAACATCTTCCTCCACGTCACAGACGGAAAATGGCCTGCGAAGGAACTTGCCGGGGACTGCCAAAGAGACAAACTGCCCGGGAGAGGTAATCGCGGACGTGTCTCCCGCCAGGCGGAGAGCGCATATATTTTCAGCCGCCTCGCTGGCGGAGAGAACTGTGAAGGTAACTTCCTTTAAGCCCGCCATGCTGTTTTACCTCCGCAAATTGTCATAAGGCAACGGCCGAAGACTGAATCACCGGCAAAGGGCGTTGCTTTGCCCATGGAAATGAATTCACCGGGATTAAGAATATATTCTTCATCAAGATCGAAAACAGTCAGATCCGCAGGCACACCGGCCTTGATTTCTCCTCCGCCAAGACCAAAGCGGGCGCGGGGAGAGGTGGTTAGACGGCTAATTATAACCTCCAGCGGGACGAGTCCCGTTTTAACAAGGCGGGTATATAAAACCGGGAAGGCCGTCTCAATTCCGGTTATACCCATGGAACTCTTTTCAAGGCCGCGGCTCTTTTCCTCGGCGGAATGAGGGGCGTGGTCAGTAGCGATGGCGTCTATTGTTCCGTCCAGCAGCGCTTCGATTAAGGCCTCCCGGTCCTCGCTTGAGCGGAGGGGAGGGTTCATCTTAAAGCGGCCGTCCTCCTGCAGGTCATCATCGCAGAGAGTAAGATAATGGGGAGCCGTTTCGCAGGATATGTTAACTCCATCACGCTTTGACTGCCTGATTAAGGCGGCGCTCTCCTTGGTTGAAATGTGGCAGACGTGATAGGCGCAGCCGGTTTTTGCGGCAAGGGCAATATCCCGCTTAATCTGGCCGTACTCACTTTCGGAGCAAATTCCACGGTGGCCGTGCTCAGCGGCATAACGCCCGGCGTGAATATAGCCGCCATGCAGGAGAGAATTATCCTCACAGTGAGCGGCGATTATCTTGCCAAGAGCTTTGGCCTTTTCCATGGCGGAGCGCATCATATCATCACGCTGAACTCCGTGACCGTCGTCAGAAAAGGCGCATACATGGGGAGCCATTCCATCCAGGTCGGCAAGACGCTCGCCCTTTTCTCCAACTGTAACTGCGCCATATGGAAGAACATTAATCGCCGCGTCACGGCTGATTATTTCACGCTCAACGCTTAAGCTCTCGAGACAGTCCGGGACAGGGTTGAGATTGGGCATTGCGCAGACGGTTGTATATCCGCCACGGGCAGCGGCCCGTGAGCCTGAAAAGATTGTCTCCTTATAAGAAAAACCCGGCTCACGGAGATGAACATGAACATCCGTAAAGCCGGGGAAAATATATTTACCTGTGAAATCAATAACATCAGTGCCGGGGGCAAATGGGAAATCCTTCCCCAGAGAGTCTGAGAGGGAAACAATAACCCCTTCAGAACAGTAAACATCAAGCTTTTTAAACTCTCCGCCGGTATAAACAGCGGCTCCCTTTAAAACAAAGCCCATTATATATTCCTCCGGGTGTGTATTTTGTGTTTCGCTGCGGGAATTATACCATATCGTGATGGTTTGTCAAGTTTAGTCCGCAGTCAGCAGACCACTGCCCGAAGTTTGAATATAAAATTTAGACAAATACCCGAAATATAATTTACACGGGACAGGTAAATGTGTTATATTTTAATCAGGAAGAATTTTTAAACAGAGGGAGTGGTTACGATTAAAGATCTTAAGCATCTGATTTGGTTCGAAAACCTGCTGCAGAACGCCAGAAACGAGCTGGTTGAGAAGGCCGCCGCTGAGGGACAGCATGCTTTGGGCTATAACTGCTATTATATCCCGGAAACGCTGCTGAATCTGCCGGGGTGCTTCTCATCGAGACTCAGAGCACCAAACTGCACTTCAACTGACCTGGCAAGCTACTATATGACTCAGCGCAGCTGCCCCTATACACGTTCAATCCTCGAGCGGGCCATTGAGGGAGGCTATAATTATCTGGAGGCGCTGTTCGGCGTTGAGGCCTGCTCGGCAATGGAGAGAATGGAGGAGCATTTTGAACTGATTAAGCCGGTTAAAAACGACAAATTCTTCTCCACCATTATCGACGCCCCCATGAAGGGCGACGGGACAAACCTGAAGTATTATAAGCAGCAGCTGATGGACAAGGTTCTTAAGCCGCTGAATGAAAAGCTAGGAGTGGACATCTCTGACGAGGCGATCGGCAAGGCGATTGAGGATCACAATGAAATCAGCGATGTTATTACCCAAATAGGTGACCTGAGAAAGCTGCCAAACCCGCCGATTACAGGCTATGAGTTCCATGTTATTCAGCTGGTTTCCGAGGTATGCCCTCACAGTCTGATTTTGCCATATCTCAAGGAAACTTTTGAGGAGCTGAAGACCCGTGAGCCGGAGACGAGCTTCCCCTTCAGGGCGAGAGTTATTCTTGCCGGCTCCGAAATTGACGACCCGGAGTTTACAAAGCTTCTTGAAGGCTGCGGAGCAATGGTGGTTGCTGACAGATATTGCTTCGGCAGCTTCCCGGGGAGGGAGAAAATCGAAATTCAGCCGGGTGAGACGGCCTTTGACGCGGTGTGCAGACATTACCTTAAGTGGAACCAGTGCGCCCGCTTTATGGACGGAGAGAAGATTGACCAGCGGACACAGGAGCTTGGCAGACTTGCAAAGGAATTCAACGCCGATGGTATTATTTATGAGAACATGAAGTTCTGCGAGTTCTGGAGCTACGAAAAGGTTATGGCAAGCCACATTATGCAGACGGATTATAATATCCCCGTGTGCACCATTGAAAAGGAATATGCTCTTGGCGCGGCAGGCCAGCTCAGGACCCGTTTCCAGGCGTTTATTGAATCTCTGGAAATTAAACACATTCAGGGAGGGATATAAGATGAAGCTTATTAATAACCTGATAGACAAGGCGGTTGCTCCCGTTGACAAGGCGCTGGAGAGGTTTGACCCGATTTGGCAGGCTGAAAACGGAGCGGGAGGCCAGCGCAGCAGATATTATGACAAAACCGGCGTTGCAAAATGGCGTGAGTGGCGCGGCGTTAAGGACACGCTGGTTGACTACGGTGCATGGATGAAGAACCTTATGTCCATGGCCGGAATGGTTGCTTCAGCACCGGTACCCTGCCTGAAGGGCTTCTGGGAATACCGCTGGATGGGTTCATATCTCGGAACATTTATGTTCATAGACAGACTGTTTGAGGGGTACCGTGGCGAGGAGCTTAAGGTTGCCCACATGAACATGCACGCAATCGTTTCGAGCCTGACTAAGAAAATAGCCTTTATCCTTTCCAATGACGAACGCCTGGGCGGAGGGAAGGACACCGAAAACTGCATCCCACATGACGAGACCCTGCCCCCGTTGATATTCTCCGGCTTTAAGGGACTGCATCCTGTTCCGCTGCAGACGCTGCCTGAGTTTATTATCTGCGACATTGACCAGCATATTGAGCCCTATTATATTGACGTGGCCGAATCCTTCGGACTACCCGGAGACGTATGCTCACGCTGCTCAGCAGAGACAGGCGTTGCGCTTGATGACGCGTTCCCGGTGCTTGGCAAGGCTATGGTTTCCACCAATATGCCCTGCAATGCCAGCGAGATGACCTCAATGTTCCAGCGCAGAAGAATTGCTCTGCCTGACTTTGCGGCGACAATGGCCATGCAGCACACTCACCCTGACGGAGTTGAGTATTCAGAGGATATACTTAAGGATCTGATTAAATTCATCGAAGACAACTACGGCGTTGAGTTTGACTGGAACGAGTTCTTCAAGGACGCGGAGCGAATGAACGAGCAGAACGCTCTTGAGCTTGAGAAGTGGGACTACTTCACAACGCCCTATTCACCGCTCTCCGGCGTAGCGGAGACGCTCTATAAGCTCTATGAGTGGCAGAGCGCCAACGGACAGGAGGAACTGTTTAACAGGAATGACCGCAAGGTTATTAAGATCCTGCGCCGCTGCTATGATGAGCGTTATATTCCCTTCGGCGGAAAGACTCGCCACCGGGCCTTCCTGTGGGGACCCTCGGCGGTTTATTACACAGACTTCCCAACCTGGACACAGAACTGCTGGGGCATTTGCATTGTGCTTAATATGGACTCAACCATGGGCTACAACATGATTAACACCGAGGACCCGGAGATCGCCATGCATGACCTGACGGAGCTTACTCAGCGCTCCACAATGCGTCACCACGCCGTTGGCGGCTGGGACAATGTTAACGCCGTTTGGGACTGGGCAAAGCGCTTTAACTGCGACATGGTCATTTGCAACGATAACGTTGCCTGCAAGGGCATGAATGGTGTTCACGCGGTGTTGGAGGAGCAGGCGGAGAAGTACGGAATGCACTGGATCTGGCTCCAGCATGACCTTGAGGATTCCCGCACCATATCTCGCCAGGATATGCGCAACTGCGTTAACAGCTATTGCTCTGTTGTCCTGGGCGAAAAGCCGCTGGACGAGACACTGGTTGAGTTCGATGATTCCGACGCATATTGATTCGGGAGGCAGAAGAAATGAAATATTCCAAAATTATTAAAACCGTATTTAAAATACTCGGAAAAACAATCCTCGCGGGACTTATCGTGTTTGTTGTGACCTTCGGAATTTATATTACCAATTCCGAAAACAAGCTGATTTACTATGTGGTAAGGCCGCTGCTTAACAAGCACTATGACTCTCAGACAAGAGACAGAAGAATTTAACAACAAAAAATCCTCCGGTTTTTCCGGAGGATTTTTTACGGCTTATTATTAAAAACCAAAAATATATAGGCACAGATAAGCGGTTGGAATTGAGAACATCAGGCTGTCCACCCGGTCGAACATGCCGCCGTGGCCGGGGATCAGATTGGAAAAGTCCTTAACTCCGAGAAAGCGCTTAATCAGCGATTCCGCCAGGTCGCCAATCTGACCGGCTGTTGAAGCGAGGAAGGAAATTATCAGGCAGACGTACAGCGGCAGGGGAGTTATTGCTGAAAGGCTTATATACTGTGAGCCGAAATAAATTATTATTCCCGTTATAACCGCCGCAATTGCTCCGCAAACAGAGCCCTCGATTGTTTTGTTCGGAGAGACCGCGGGACACAGCTTGTGCTTTCCGAAGCGGCTGCCTCCAAGCAGAGCGAAGGTGTCGCACATCCAGGTGCACAGGCATCCGATCGCGAGGGTGGGAAGCCAGCGGTGGCTGGAGGCGATTATCATTGCAAGACCCATGGGGTAGCACGGATAGGCAAGAGCGAAGACCGTATATACAGCGCCCTCGGCGGAGACGTTTTTGTTAAGCACGCCTGAGGTAAGGCTAAGGTAGGCTGCCGCGATAAAGCAGGCGATATATGTCATCCAGCCACAGTGGGTATATGTCAGGAACAGCATGGCCGCGAAGAAAAGATACAGCACCCAGGAGGCGCAGTTAATGCCCTTGTTCTTGAGGTTAACAACAAGCTCATGCATACAGAGCCCGCCGCAAACCGCGAACAGGAGAACGCGGGTATAAAACGAGAGAAATACGGCGGCAACGGCTATTGCGAGAAGCAGAACTGCGGAAATTACACGTGTTTTCAACTTAAATAACTCCTGACTTATTTATGCCGGTTCATAGCTGCGGCTGATTTCGATGCCGTCTGCATTATATTCAATGTCTTCCATAATGGCCTCGTCAACCTTGCTGCGCTTTTTGACAACAAGACCCTTGCCCTGGTTGTTGAACACCCAGATTTTATAGCCTGGGAAATCGGGGTCAGGCTTGTTGAACACAGTCGTCTCATTAAGGCGGCAGAACTTCGCACGGCCCTCCGGAGTGTCAAGCAAATCACCCTCGCCGGTATAATAAAGCTCGTCCTTATATGCCTGCTTTTTGAACTCTTCCCAGTCTTTATCGTCTATTTTGTCAACATCATTGGGATAAATCATGCCGTCGCCTCCAAAGGATACTTAATATTATTTAACCATTCTAACATTTATATAAACTTTTAGCAACACATCATACTTGAAAAAACAGGAGATATTGAGTATAATCTATCGGCACATTAAAATAAAAATTTAACGGAGGCATAATATATATGAAAAGAATGACACGTGTTGGCCTGATTACCAGCGGTGGCGACTGCCAGGGTCTTAACGCCGCACTGCGTGGAGTCGGCAAGGCGCTGTTTGAGCAGCTGGACGGAAACGTTGAGATTTTCGGCATGCTGGACGGGTACAGGGGCCTTATTGAGCGGGACTACAAATTCATGGACCCGAAGGATTTCTCCGGCATTATTACCCTGGGCGGAACAATTCTCGGCACATCGAGAATTAATTATATCCCCGGCAAGGATATTATCGATGACGAGGGCAACAGTGTTATTCCACTGATGCACGACACATATAACAGGCTGAATCTGGACTGTCTGGTCATCCTTGGCGGAAACGGAACCCAGAAGAGCGCCAAGCTCCTTGCCGACGACGGGATGAATGTAATTACTCTCCCGAAGACTATCGACAATGACATATATGGAACAGACACCACCTTCGGCTTCCAGAGCGCGGTTGATATTGCAACGAATGTTATAGACTGCATTCACACAACCGCCAGCTCCCACGGCAGAATATTCATCGTTGAACTGATGGGCAGAGATGCCGGCTGGCTTACGCTTTATGCCGGTGTAGGCAGCGGTGCTGACGTTGTTCTTATTCCTGAGATTCCATATGAAATTGAAAAAGTTGCAAATCTTATTGAAGAGCGCAAAAAGAAGGGCCGCCAGTTCTCAATTATTGCCTGCTCAGAGGGAGCGGTTGCGAAGGGAGACATGCATCTTTCCGAGGAGGAGAGCCGCAAGAAACGGGAAAATTCTATCCACCCGACTGTTTCCTATGAAATCGCCGAGCAGCTTGGCAAACTGACGGGCCAGGATGTACGTGTTGTCGTTCCGGGACATTATCAGCGGGGAGGCTCGCCCTGTGCTTATGACCGTGTTCTGGCAACCCAGTTCGGAGCAGCTGCGGCTCGGCTGGTTATTCAGGAAAGCTACGGCCGTATGGTGGCCATTCAGAACGGTCAAATTACCGATATTCCGCTGATTGAAGCGGCCAGCAAGACGAAGTTCCTGCCGGTTGACCACCCAATGATTCAGACTGCCCGTGACATTGGAATTTGCATGGGCGACTGAGCTTGGTAATATAAATTTAATTGAAGCTGTCTCCGCTGTCTGAAAAGATGGCGGAGATTCTGTTTTTAAGGTTTCTGTGCTCAGGGAGAGATAGGTCGGGGTCGGACGCAAGGAGAGACTTTGCCTCGCCCTGAGCGTGCTTGAGAGCGGCTGTGTCGGCTCCAAGGTCCGCTATATGCATTTCGGGCAGACCGTGCTGACGGGAGCCAAAGAAGTCACCCGGACCGCGGAGACGAAGGTCCTCCTCTGAAATTTTAAACCCGTCATTTGTCTTGCACATTATATCAAGCCGAGCCTTTACTTCATCGGATTTGTTGTCTGAAACAAGAATGCACCAGCTTTTGGCGCTGCCGCGTCCAACACGGCCTCTGAGCTGATGAAGCTGGCTTAGACCGAAGCGCTCCGCGTTTTCTATTACCATAAGCGTTGCGTTAGGAACATCAACGCCTACCTCAATTACTGTTGTTGAAACAAGAACGTCAATTTCACCCTTCGAGAAGGACTGCATAATTGCCTCCTTCTCCTTTGCCTTCAGACGGCCGTGAACACATGCGGCTCTGATTCCGGGGATTGACGCAGCCACAGCCCTGCAGTGCTCCTCGGCAGACTTCAGGCGGCCGTCGCTTTCCTCGTCGTCTTCAACCTTCGGGCAGACGATATATACCTGGTGGCCTTCATCAGCCTGCTTTTTAATAAATCCGTTGAGACGGGAGCGGTAGGTCTCGTCCACGGCAAAGGTGGAAACCTTCTGCCGGCCGGGAGGCATTTCGTCTATTATTGAAACATCCAGGTCACCATATATAATCAGCGCAAGGGTACGGGGAATAGGTGTTGCGGACATAACGAGAACGTGGGGACACTCTCCCTTGCTGATTAGAGAAGCCCGCTGCGCAACGCCGAAGCGGTGCTGCTCGTCTGTTATTACAAGGCCGAGGCGGGAATAATCAACTCCCTCTGAAAACAAAGCGTGAGTGCCAACAAGAACCCCTGTTTCACCGGATTTGAGCGCTTGCTTCACGGCGGACTTTTCTTTAGCGGTCATGGACCCTGTAAGCTTATCCACCTTAATTCCAAAGGGAGAGAGCAGCTCAGTCATCGTCTTTACGTGCTGCTTTGCCAGAATTTCAGTTGGCGCCATGAAGGCACAGCTATAACCGTTTTTGTTCATCACATAAAACAGTGCCGCAGCCACGAGTGTTTTACCGCTGCCAACATCGCCCTGAACAAGTCTGCTCATGGCGTTGCCTGAGGACATATCGGCAACAGCATCGTTAATGGCTCTTAGCTGGGCGCCGGTTGGCGTAAAGGGCAGGGAAGAAATAAAGGGGGAGACGTCTGCGTCAGAAATTTTAATTCCCGGCTGCTTAGACCGGTCCTTGCGCATGCAGCCCAGGGCGCAGGAGAGGGTGAACAGCTCCTCGAAAATAAAACGCCGGCGGGCAAGCTCCAGGGACTCAAAGTCTGCAGGGAAGTGAATGCTGCGATAAGCAAAGGAGGCCTTGCACAGCTTGTTTCGCTTTAAAATATCGTCCGGGACAATTTCCGGGACAAGCTCACCGCATTCATCCAGACCAATTTTAACCGACTGGACAACACTTTTCTGGTTGAGTCCATTGGTCAGTGGATAAACCGGCATTATGCAGCCGGTTACGCGGTTTGGAGAGTCCTGACGCTCGGCTACCGGATTTGCCATTGAGCGGCGAGCGCCTTTGACGTCCATTTTGCCAAAGAATATAAATTCCTCGCCACGGCGAAGGTTGTTTTTCATGTATGGCTGGTTGAAATATGTTACGTCGGCAACTCCGCTTTCGTCGGCAATGCGCAGCTTAACAAGCTCCATTCCACGGCGGACGTAAACAAGCCGCGGATCGTCGGCAATGATGGCGCTGACGCAGCAGGTTTCCCCGTCCTCGCAAAGGGCGATGGGCTTGAAGACAGAACGGTCCTCATATCTGCGGGGGAAAAAAGAAATAAGGTCATAGAGAGAAAAGACGCCCAGCCTGCCGAAGGCCTGCGCCTTTTTTTCTCCTATGCCCTTAATGGTGGTAATTTTGTCGTTTAAATCAGCCATTTATTCAATCGGGTTCTGAAGAGTGTAGTTCGTGTTTTTAAGGTCGAAGCTGTCTATAAGTCCCTTGGTGATATAGATGTCGTTGGTATCGGTAATCATAATCATGTCAAACCCGCCGTAGGTCTGCCAATACTTCGTCGCCTTGGTACGGCCAAGAACCAGCATAGCGGTGGAGAGACAGTCGGCCAGGGTCCCGTCTTCACAAACAATGGTAACGGAAACAAGACCGTTGGAGGTGGGATAACCTGAGGCCGGGTTGATGATGCTGTGGTAAGCCGGGTTATTTGGCATTGTTTTTTGATATGTTCCTGAGGTTACAACAGCTGTTTGCCCGACCGAGACCGTCGCCAGATATGAGCCGGTGTTGTGCGGGTCGGTAATGCCGATTGTCCAGTTGGAACCGTCAGGCTTTAGCCCCAGCGTCTGAACGTTGCCCGCCATGGAAACAATGCCGCTTTCAATTCCGGCCTTGCCCATCGCCTCAACGGCATATTTTGACGCGCACCCCTTAGCAACCGCCTCAAAGCTAATTTGGCCATATGCAGGCAGCTGAATTGAATATGCTCCGCTCATGGGATATTTGCTGAAGTTAATCTGGTCCATGCAGAAGTTCAGCATTTTTTCTGATATTTCAATGTCAGAGGGAGTATAGTACTTGCCGTTGGTAAAGCCCCAGAGTTCAACCAGGGGATACGTCGTAAGGTCAAGGGCATCGCCGCTTTTTTCGGAAACGTCGATTGCGGTGGTAATCATGTCAGCCATCATGCCGGAGACGGAAACAGCCTGACCTTCTGCGTGATTGATTTTGTAGCAGGTGCTGGAGGATATGTCAGGGTCACTGTCGTTGGCCAAAGACGTAATAATCGACTGGGCGGCGCTTATTCCGCTTTCGGTATTGCGGCCGTAGGCGGTAATTGTAATTGTTGTTCCCATGGCATAGGTCTGAACCTGGGTCTGCTCTGTTTCACCGCAGGCGGAAAGAGCGAGGGCCATTGAAAGCACCATTACACAGCACAATATTAAAGATATGATTTTTCTTGTTTTCATATAAAACAGCCTTAAAAAGCCCGGCGGATGCCGAAAAACGCGGCACCCGTCCGGGAACCTGGTATGCCCGATGCGATTCGAACGCACGACCTTCAGAGTCGGAGTCTGACACTCTATCCAGCTGAGCTACGGGCACATATTGTTTGTATTATAAATAAAATCGATTCCTTTTTCAAGGATAATGTGATAAAATCGGGGCATGAAAAAAATAATTTGCATTTTTTTAATATTTCTGCTTGCCGTTTTGACCTGCGGCTGCGGCGCAGCAAAGGCTTCCGGAACGGAATATGCATTGACGGGGGTGCTTTCAGATGGTGTTGAATTCCCGGCTGAGCAGGCATATACCAATGGTGGAAGGCTTATATTATATCAAGACGGCACAGGCGAGTTAACCTTGGGTGAGCAGACCTGCAGCTTTGAATACACCTCAGACAGCGACGGAATGAAATTCGCACTTGGGAGCATTATCGCCTCCTGCGAGGTGACTGACGGAACAGCCACCGTTACCATGGGAGACACTGGACTGAGCCTTATATTCTCACGGGGGACAGCACAGACAACCGCCACCGCCGAACCGGCAGAGGTAAACCTTACTGATGCTCAAAGGCAATATAACGGGTCAGTTTCGGGCAGAATGTTCTTCGACTCCGTTGAAGGGGACTGGAGCGAATATGAGGGAAGAAGCATGGCCCTTTCCGGAACGATTGAGCTTGATAAGGAGGGAACCGGGAAATTACTTCTATACAGCGCATATTACTCTGAGTCGGTGCCCATGTATACACTTGATGTCTTTGCCCGGGAGAATGAATTAATCTGCACCGGTGGATACATTATGAAATATGAGATTTCCGAGGGCGCAGTTGAGATTAAGTATGAGCAAAAGGACCGGGACGACCTGAGAACCACCTCATTTATCCACCCCGAGAATTACATTTGGTACGTACCTGAGAACACTGAGGAGACTGAGCCTGTAATAATCCCGGTGGTTACGGTTTCCGGCCGAGCGGCTGACAGCGAGGGCAACTTTACGTTTTCCATTGAATTGATTTATTCATAAAATTACTAAATCCAATATAAAAAATCCGGCTGGAGCATATCAAGCTTTCCAACCGGATTTTTATTTAGTTAAAGAGATTTGGAAACATGCCGATTAGTAAAATCGGAATTGTGAAGATAAGCATTATAATCAAAATATTTCCTGCAGTAACGGTTCCCGCAATGAAGAAACGGAAAAAGACATAGACAAAGCTTACCGCCGCACACAGGAGACTTAAAACCGTGTTTACTCTTGCAGCGATGAACATCCCTCTGCCCATGTCGGCCATGGCTACCAGGGGACCGAGACCTTCGCGGCACAGCACACCTGCAATCTTACTGTCTTCAGCGGGCTTTGCCTGGGAGAGTGGGAAACGGTCAGCATATGGCGGGAAATCATATCCGTCGGTTGCAACATCAAAACACTTGCTGATCATTGCCGGGGTAATGTTAAAGTCTCTGATAGCGAATATTGGGTGGCGGTTGGAACGCATCAAGCTTACCAGCGCCTTGCGGACCTTGGGATCTGCGGAATATTTAATATTAAAAATTCCATAAAGGATTCCGTCAATTGCCAGAAGAACACTGGAGCCCTCAACAAGCCGCTGAGGGATTTTCACGTTCATAAGGCGCATAATGTCCGAGTTGCCGCAGATAAGACTGTGACCCTCCGCCATGCCCTTCATACCTCCGCCCGGGAGAATTGCGAAATTATCAATGCTGCAGGGCTCGCATTCATTTTCCTGCATCAGCCGTGAAAACGCCGGAACAAGACCACACTCAGCCTTGATAAGCAGAGAGCCGGCATAGGTTATTACCTTTGACGCGTCATAGTCGGCAAAAATTCTAACGTTGGAAATCTCAACAGTTTCCGGCGGGAAAAGGTCTCGGTCCGTTACAATCATATTCCTGCTGCGGCCAATGTCACACAGACCGGCCCACCCTGCAAGAGCTGCTCCGTTGGTAAACAGACGGGAGGAGCCAAAATAATATGCAATCGGATAGCAGAGAAGAGCGGTAAAGGGAACAACTGCGGAGCAGTATGCGGAAAGAATAAAAGAGAACTGCGAGGGTACACGCTTTATGGCCGTTGTTATAAGAGCGAACGCGGCTGAGGCAATCAACAGATAAATTCCAAAGCGGGAATAAATATCCTCGTCAATTGGCGCCTCTTCAATCCTGCGGACAAATCCGTCAGGCTTGCGGGAGGACTTGAGTATGGTCGGATCGCTGCCGCCAACGTTTGACTCAGCCGTAACAGTGAAGATACGCTTTGCAATGGCGGGGACCCTGGCTGCCTTTCTTATTCCGCGGGATGAAAACCATGAGGAATAAAGAACGCCCGTTAAAGAGGCGGAGGAGACTGCGCACAAGGGCATGTGAATTGAAGAAGAGTTAAGCGTCATAACTCCGTCGATAAAGGTGATTACGCATGCAATCAGCGCAAGAGTATCGGCTCCCACGTGACGCCGGAATATACCAATAAAGGCGGTGGTTACAACGTCAAGCGCCAGCACCATTATGCATGTCTGCCCGGCAAGAATTGCAGCTATACACACCTTTGGGGCGTTGAGCATTCCGGTAACCGGCATTCCGGCGGAAAGCCACATAATGAATAACAGAACAACAAGACTCAGAGTGCAGCGCAGCTGCATAAATGAAAGCTGGTTGCCATAATACTTGGCGGCGTCAACAAAGGGGACCTCCTTGCCGGTGTCATCCTCGTCCTCCTCTGCAGTCTGGCCGGCGTTTGAAGCTCTGGCTCCGCCGTTCAGCTTAATTGCGATGCCTGCGATTACGGACGAAAGATATTCGGTAAAGGTGGCTGAGTCCGCACCAGGCTCGTCAGAATCAGGCAGGTCAGTGTCCGCACCGGAAAAACCGCCGGCGTTAAAATCGTCATCATCCAACGCATCCGCCTTCAGAGAGTTTTCCTCCTCAGAGAAGGCGTCCTGGTCAGGGATGACAGGCTCGTCAAGCCCGGTTTCAAACATATTAAGATCCGGCAGGTCGATAGCCGGCTCTTCCTTTTTCTTGCCGCGAATGCCCTTAAAGAAGGAGAATATCTTCTTTTTCTCCTCAGGCTCAGCATCATCCTCACTGTCAGGAGTATAATCATCGTCTAACGTGCTGTATGAGGATTGGAGCTCTTCATACTCAGGAGAAGAGGAACGGGAGTAACCGGCCTCAGCTCCGGCGTTTACAATATGGCCGTTATAAGTGAAGTCCTGGTGATACTGCTGCCTGCCGCGGATTTTGAAACGGGGGTCAAACTCCTCCTCCGCATCTTGGGCAGTACCTTCCTTCGCAGCCGGCTCTTCGTATGGCTCTTCGTATGCCACCTCATAGTCTGCTGTCTCCGGAACGCTCTGGGCTGACTCCATGGGCTCCTCTTGCGGAGCAGTCACTGAGACGTCTTTATCCTCCTCGGACTGATCGCCAAAGACGGAAGCAAATATTTCGTCAAATTCATTTGTCTCCGGGGTAAAACTCATTGAACAGAATACTCCAATAAATTATTTGTTAATACGCTGGCGGAGAATTTCATACATGGTGATTGCAGCGGCGTTTGAAGCATTGAGAGAACCAATTTTGCCCTTCATGGGAAGGCTTACAATAAAGTCACAGCTCTCTCTGACCAGACGGCCCATCCCGTCTCCCTCAGAGCCGATAACAAGAGCAATGGGTCCGGAAAAATCCGTGTGCCAAAGGTCATTCCGCCCGTCAGCCGCGGTCCCGTAAATCCAGACGCCACGGTCCTTAAGCTCCTTGATCGCGGCGGGAATATTGGAAACTCTGGCAATAAGGCTGTGCTCAGCGGCGCCGGCGGAGGCTTTGTCAACAATGGTTGTAAGCCCGGCGGAGCGGCGCTTGGGGATTATTAGCCCGTGAGCTCCGGCGCATTCAGCGCTTCTTATTATTGCGCCAAGATTGTGCGGGTCACTGATTTCGTCGCATATAATTATGAACGGATCTTCGCCCCGCTCTTCGGCCAGGGAGAAAATATCGTCAATTGAGCAATAGTCCCTGACGGCGCACAGAGCGATAACGCCCTGGTGAACCTTGGTTACGCTCATATAATCAAGCTTGCGGCGGTCAGCTTCCACCACGACGATGCCCTTGTCCCGGGCTGTGGAAGCAATATGGCCGAGGGTTTTATCAACGTCTCCCTTGCTGATAAGAATTTTGTCTATGCTGCGTCCGGCCCTTAATGCTTCAATTACGGCATTGCGCCCTTCAATTATTTCGTTTTTAATATCATTTTCGTTTTCCATAGATAGATTACATAATATCACATGTTTTGCCAGTTTAAAAGCAATTTTAATTAGTTTACAAAAAATTATGGAAATATTGCTAAAACTATTGTAAAGTAGATTGAATTATATTTAGTGCCGAGGTTATTTAATATGAAAAATCCCCGCAATGCCATAGACAGATTCTGCGCCCGCCATCCGGGCTTTGGAATTCCGAACCTGATGAAATATATTGCAATTGCCAATGGCGTTATCTGGGTGCTGAGCATGGTTAACAGCAGAATTCTGCCGTATTTATATTTCTCACCCTATTATATTATGCACGGGCAGATATGGCGCATAATCTCCTTCGTTTTAATCCCGCCAAGCGATGGTATTCTCGCCTTTATTGCGATTTATTTTTATTACTGGATTGGAACAACTCTTGAGCGTGAATGGGGGACAGGACCGTTCACCATATATCTCCTGGGCGGTGTCGCGCTGACTATTATATATGGCTTTTTGATTTATGCCATTTTCAAAATCCCGGTTAATCTGAACGCGGTTTATATTTACCTTTCCATGTTTTTCTCCTTTGCCGCGCTGTATCCGGACATGCAGGTGCTGCTGTTCTTCATTATTCCAATAAAAATGAAATGGCTGGCCCTGGTTGACGCGGTGTTCTTCGTGATAGAATTCTTCTCAATGAGCTTCCCGGTGAACCTCCTGCCGGTGGTTGCAATTCTCAACTTCCTCATTTTCTGCTGGTCTGACCTGGTTTCACTGCTGGGACTGCAGAAGAAGTCAAGCACCACAATAAACTTTAAAAGGGAATCGGCAAAGATAAAACGGGAGCAGGCCGCAAGCTTGTATAATCACAAGTGTGCCGTTTGCGGCCGGACTGACACGGACTATCCTGACCTGGAGTTCCGCTATTGCTCACAGTGCGCGGGATATCATTGCTTCTGCAGCGACCATATTTATAATCACATTCACTTTAAGGAATAATAAAAATCCGGGACTGTTTCCAGCCCCGGGATTTTTTTACTTAAATTACAGGTTGAAGTATCTGATTGCGTTGTTTGCGCAGACGCCCTGAACAATCTTCTTCAGTGAAGAGTCGATGTTGGGATACTCGCCGTTTTCAACCCACTTGCCAATCAGGTTGCAGAGAATACGGCGGAAGTAATCGTGGCGGGCATAGGAAAGGAAGGAGCGTGAGTCGGTCAGCATGCCGACGAAGTTTCCAAGAAGGCCGAGGTTTGCAAGGCTCTTCATCTGGTCCTCCATGCCGGACTTGGTGTCGTTAAACCACCAGGCGCTGCCGTGCTGAATCTTTCCGGGGACCTCATCGCTCTGGAAGCAGCCGATTAATGTTCCAAGCTGCTCGTTGTCCGCGGGATTGAGAGAATAAAGAATTGTCTTCGGGCACTCGCCGGTAATGTCAAGAGCGGAGAGGAAGTCTGCAATTGCTCCGCCGCAGGTGTTCTGGGAAATCATGTCTACGCCGGTGTCAGGACCGAGAGCCTTGAATATACGGGCGTTGGCGTTGCGCTTGCAGGAATAGTGCAGCTGCATAACAATGCCAAGACGGCTGTAGGCCTTGGCGCAGGCCATGAGAATATAGGTCTGATACTTCTCAGCATCCTCAACTGAAATTTCTCCGCCGGCCATAACGGTCTTGTATGCGGCGTTAATTTCGTCCATTGTACCCTCACGGAAGGGAACATAGTCAAGACCATGGTCGCTGGCGCGGCAGCCGTGAGCGGCGAAGAACTCGATTCTGTTAACAAGAGCTTCGGCAACATCCTCAGCTGTTGCAAGCTCCTTGCCGACGACAGCGGCGAGCTTTCCAATATACTCCTTAAAGCCGGCCTTGTTTATGTTAACGGCCTTGTCGGGGCGGAAGGAGGGACATACCTTGACCTCGATTGTTGGGTCAGAGGCAATCTTCTCGTGCCACTCAAGGGAATCGATTGGGTCGTCAGTTGTGCCGATCATGGCCACGTTGCTCTTTTTAATAATTCCACGGACGGTAAGGTCAGGGTCATGCTGCAGCTTGTCGTTTACATAGTTCCAGCAATCCTCGGCGTTCTCAACAGTAAGGGGCTTGTTATAGCCAAAGAACTTGCGCAGCTCCATGTTGCACCAATGATACATCGGGTTGCCGATGGCCATTTCAAGGCTCTCGACGAACTTTAAAAAGCGCTCATAGTCGGGCTTGTCTCCGGTGATATATTCCTCGCTTACGCCGTTTGAACGCATAACACGCCATTTATAATGGTCACCGAAGTAGGTGCCGTCGGGATTGCGGCCGCCAAGCCAAACCTCTACCAGGTTATTAAAACGGCGGTCCTCATAAATTTCCTTCGGGGAAATGTGGCAGTGATAATCAACCAGCGGCATATTTTCCGCATAGTCGTGGAACAGATGCTTTGCGGTTTCGGTTTCAAGAATAAAATCCTTGTCCATGAATTCTTTCATGCTGAATTCTCCTTTATTTTTTTATTGATTAAAGAACGACGCCGTCCTTGAATATTGAGATTTCTCTGAAGCCGTTTTGCTCCGCCTTCGTTTTTTCACCGGAGGCAACGGCGCAAACCTTGTCCATCAGGGAAGAGGCGGCTTCATCAATAGTCATTTTGCCGTCAGCCACAACGCCGGCATTGAAGTCAATCCAGGTCTTCTTCTTCTCGGCAAGGGGAGTGTTGGTGGCAATTTTCATTGTGGGCGCGGGAGCACCGAAGGGAGTTCCGCGGCCGGTGGTGAACAGAATAAGATGCGCTCCGGCGGCAGTAAGAGCAGTTGCTGAAACCAGGTCATTTCCGGGACCGTACAGCATATTAAGACCCTTAACTGTTACCTGCTCGCCATAGCCGATAACATCGGAAATTGGAGCCGTTCCGCCCTTTTGAACGCAGCCGCAGGACTTGTCCTCAAGGGTTGTAATTCCGCCCTGCTTGTTGCCCGGGCTGGGATTATCATAAACCACCTCTCCGTGGCGGATGAAGTAGTTTTTAAAGCCGTTGAGCATGCCGGCAGCCTTGTTGAATACCTCTTCTGTTACGCAGCGGTTCATCAGAAAGCCCTCAGCTCCGAACATTTCCGGAACCTCCGTCAGGACAGTGCTGCCGCCCATGGCGCACAGCATGTCTGAAAAACGGCCGACTGTGGGGTTGGCTGTTATGCCGGAGAGTCCGTCAGACCCGCCGCACTTCATGCCCACAACCAGCTCGCTTACGCTGATCTCCTCACGGCTGAACTGCTTCGCATACTCAGCGCACTGCTCAAGCAGCTCCCGGCCCGCCTCCAGCTCGTCTTCAACCTGCTGGCAGGTCAGAAACTTTACACGGTCCGGGTCATAGTCACCAAGCTCGGCCAGAAACTGATCGTGGGTGAGATTTTCGCAACCAAGACTCAAAACAAGGACCGCCGCGGCATTGGGATGACGCACGAGAGAGGCCAGCAGCTTGCGTGTCTGAGCGTGGTCAGTTCCGGTTTGGGAGCAGCCGAAGGGGTGAGTATATGTATAAAGGCCTTCAATGGTACCGGAGACGAGATCCTGATTTTCTCTGACCAGCGCCTTGGCCACGTCGTTAACGCAGCCGACGGTGGGAATAATCCAGATTTCGTTGCGGGTAGCCGCACGTCCGTCCTTACGGCGGTAGCCCATAAAGGTCCGTGGAGAAACGGACTCCAGGGGTGTAACTGCCGGGGTGTATGTATATTCAACCTCGCCGGAGAGATTGGTGGACATATTGTGGGTGTGCACCCAGGAGCCGGCTGAAATATCCTTGACTGCATGGCCAATTGAAAAACCATATTTTTTTATCTGGTCTCCCTCGTGCAGGTCGCACAGAGCCATTTTGTGACCCTGGGGGATATCCTCAACGGCTGTTACTTCGGCAAAGGCTGTGCCCTTTGAAATGGGATGCAGCGCAACGGCCACATTGTCTTTCGGATTTATGCGGATAAAATCTGCCATTGCAGTTCTCCTTACAGGCAGGATGCGTAGGCAGCAATTGCACCCTCGCTGCGAATCTTCTTAAGATCTGCGACAACAGCCTCTTCAAAGCCGGGAACGAGAGACAGATCCTGTCCCCACATCTGCTGATTCTGCATTACGGCCTTAACAAGCTCTTCAGCGGAAGTATCTTTGTGGGCATAATAGAACTCCAGAGCCCAGCGGTCATCACAACAGGTGTAGCTGTCACCATTGGGACGGACGCATACAAGACCCGCGTCTGTAAGCTCCTGAATGTTATTGCTGTAAAATGCGATATAAGCCGCGAAGGACATTGTAAGGCAAGCGGGAAGAGCATTATATTTTTCAACATAGTCCAGGAAGCTGGGCATGTTGCGGGCTCTCCACTTGGAGGTGGAGTTGAGGGAAATGCTCATGAGAGCATGGTCAACAAAGGGATTGTTAAAGCGGTCCTGAACTGCTGCGGCGAAGGCAAGGCAGTCATCCTTGTCAAGGGGCAGGGTAGGAATAACCTCATCGTTGAGCATCTTGTTCATAAAGCCGCGGATTGTGTCGTTCTGCATGCAGTCGCGGACGATATTCATGCCGCCAAGCCATGCGCCCAGGACAAAGCCTGTGTGGGCACCGTTGAGAATTCTGACCTTGCGCTTTTTATAAGGCGTAACATCGGGAACAACCGGGCAGTTAAGGCCGGCCTTTTTGAAGGGGAGAATGTCCTCAAGATACTGGGGACCCTCGATGTCCCAAACGCCGAATACCTCACCAACGTTGAGATTTGCGTCAGTATAGCCGTTTTCCTCGGCGAGCTTTGCCTGCTCCTCGGAATCGCGGATTGCGCCGGGAACGATTCTGTCAACCAGAGTGTTGCAGATCAGGCACTCTTCGTTTACGTATTTATAGAAATCTTCGCCAAGACCCCAGGCTTCAATGTGCTTGTTTATGCAATCCCGGAGCATGGTCCCGTTGTTGTCGTTAAGCTCGCAGGGGAGAAGAACAAGACCCTTCTTGCCGGCCTGGAAGCGGGCGTAGAGAATCTGGGTGAGCTTGCCGGGATAGGAAATACAGGGGCGGTCTGTCAGCTTGGCCTCAGGGTCATATACAATGCCGGCTTCGGTGGTGTTTGAAACGATAATCTGAAGATCATCGGAAACGGCGACGGCCATCATCTCGTCGCAACCATTGTCAACATAGGGATTGATGCAGCGGGAAACGGAGGAAATTATGCGCTTGTCGTTAATTGTTTTTCCGTTCTCGTTGCCGCGAAGGTAAAGAGTGTAAAGGCACTCCTGGGAGTTAAGACGGTCGCAGCCGGCGGATTTGCTGGGGGTAGGCTTGATTATAACGGTTTTGCCATTCCAGCCGGCCTTTTCGTTGGAAATGTCAAACCAGTAGTCAACAAAGGCGCGCAGGAAGTTGCCTTCACCGAACTGCATAACCTTTTCCGGGGCGGACTTGAGAATGTATCCGTCATAGTTGATTTTTTCAAGGGTTTCGTAGCATAGCTTTTCCATTTTCTTTTTCCTATCTGCCTTTGTGGCCGTTTATTTAATAAAATCCTCACGCAAGGGGGTAAATATATCCAATAGCTTTGAATCTTCAAGAACGTCGATCCCGTGAGACACATTTGGAGCAACATAATAGCTGTCTCCGGCGGTAAGCTCCCGGTCCTCGCAACCGTCCTCGTGATATATAATTTTACCGGAGATTACATAGCCGATCTGCTCGTGAGGGTGGCTGTGCATGGCACCAAAGCCGCCCTTTTCAAACTGAAGCTCAACAAGCATAAGATTATCACTATAGGAAAGAATTTTACGCTTTGCTTTGCCGACTAACTCCTGAAGTGGGATATTTTTGTTTTCAGTTACCATATTAAAGTCCTCTTGAAAAGGGAGGCATAAGCATATTTTTGCCTATGCCTCTTTTGTCTGAACTAAGCTTTTATCCTGCGTAGCCACCAAGGACTCTGGGAAGTATAAGCGAAATTTCCGGAATGTAGGAGATGAGCAGAAGTGCTATCAGCATGCAGATATAGAACGGAAGTGTCGCCTTTACAACCTTCTCCATCGGGCACTTGCCAACGGCCGAGCCGATGAACAGAACAGCGCCGACAGGAGGCGTTAACAGACCAATGCCGCAGTTAAGAACCATCATAATTCCAAACTGAACCGGGTCGAGTCCGCAAACCTGAGTTGCAACGGGAAGAAGAATCGGCGTTGCAATGAGTATAATCGGAGCCATATCCATGATGCAGCCAAGGACAAGGAGAATAAGGTTAATTAAAAGTATGAGAACAATGCGGTTGCTTGTTATGCTGAGCATAGCCTTAACCGCCAGATCGGGAACATGCAGATATGTAAGGCAGTCGCCGAAGGCGGAGGAGGTTGAAATGAGAATAAGGACAATGGCGAGAGTGTCTACGCAGCGGTCAAGAGCGTGCCAGACTCCCTTCCAGTTAAGGCCCTTATAGATAAATACGGAAACAAGAAGTGAGTATATAACAGCGATTGCAGCGGACTCAGTGGCCGTGAACCAGCCACCAACAACGCCGACAACAACAATTATAACAGCGGCCAAAGCCCAGAAGGAACGGCCGAGCTGCTTGAAGAAGCCCTTGAGATTAAAGGGCTCGCCCTTCGGATAATTGCGCTTTACGGAGATTATGTATGAGCCAATCATCAGGGAAACTGCAAGAAGAGCACCGGGGAGATATCCGGCCAGGAACAGAGCGCCTACGGAAATGCCGCCGGCAGTTGTGGCGTAAATAACCATGTTATGGCTGGGTGGAACCAACAGACCCTCGCATGAGGAGGTTATTGTAACAGCCGTTGAGAAGTCATCGTCATAGCCCTCGGAAACCATCATCGGGATGAGGATTGAGCCGAGAGAAGCGGTGTCTGCTGATGCGGAGCCGGAAATTCCGCCAAAGAAGTAAGAGGCAACAATGTTAACCATTGCAAGGCCGCCGCGCATCCAACCGACGCAGGCGTTTGCCAGATCTATCAGCTTTTCCGAAATACCACCGGTTCCCATAAGAACGCCCATCGTAATGAAGAAGGGAACGGCCATAAGGGAGAAGGAACTAATGCCCTTAACCATAAGGCGGCAGATGTCTGCAAAGCCCTGGCCCTGAACCATATAGCAGAAAACAGTAGAAAGGCCGACTGCGTATGCAATGGGGAATCGGAGCAGAATCATAATGATGAAGCTGCCGAGAAGAACAAGTATTGCAAGTGACTGTACTGACATGCTCAGGCCTCCTTTTCTTCGCCGGTGTATTCCTTAATCCAGAAGGCCTTTACGTGCTCATAAATCTTTTCTATTTCAAAGATTATCATTGCAAGGCCGGCAAGAGGAATGGGGAAGTACATCCAGAATTTGCTGAGGGACGGGAGAGAAATATAGGTTCCGCGGGAGCCGATGGTTGTGCAGTACTGCCAGCCAACAACGAGCATTATAATGCCAAAGGCCATAACGGCTACATCAGCGACTATGTCAAGAACCTTGAGGAGCTTTGCAGGAAGAAAACGGTCAAAAGCCGTCATGCGGATATGGGCATTGCGGCGGATAGCCAGAGCGGCTGAGAGAACAGCCATATAAGACATAAGAGTAAGAACAATTTCTTCGCTCCAGCTTGGGTCCTTAATAAAGGGTATAAAGGAATGGACGTAACGGCCAAGAACTGCATAGGACGTAATCAGGATATCAGCAATCAGCATGATCTTGCAAAGAAACATGACGATTTTGTATGTCCAGTCATATGCCGGCTTGATTTTGTCCAGTGAATCAAAAATTTTCGGCATCTTTTTCTCCTGATAATGTAAACGGGACGCAGGGAAACCTGCGCCCCGCATATAATTTAGTTAAATTTCGCGGATGGGGAAGCGATTATGCCATGTCAAGAATCTGCTGATAGAGTGTTCCGAGATCGCCTTCAGTGTACTGGCCGACGATTGCGGAGCAAGCCTCCTGCCAAGGAGTCTTGTCTTCGACTTCAACAACGTTGCAGCCGTTCTCTTTGAGTGTTGCAAGAGCCTCGTCGTCTTTCTCCTGGGCAACTTCCTGGTTCTTTGCCATTGCTATCTTTGCAGCTTCCATAACGGCGTTCTGCTGAGCCTCGGTGAGCTTGTCCCATGCATTGTCGGAGATTATGATCTCGATTGCGCCGAGAGTGTGTCCATCAAGGATGAGATTGTTTGCAACCTCGGGGAACGCGTTGGAGAGGTAGTTGGAAATAGGCTGCTCAGCGCCGTCAACAACACCTGTCTGGAGAGCCGAATAGAGCTCGCCGAAGGAAACAACTGTGGGAGATGCGCCAAGGCCTTCAACCATGCCGTTCATAACCGGGTCGTTGGAAACACGGATTTTCTTGCCTGCAAGGTCTTCAATTCCGGTGATTTCAAAGTTAGTGAAGAAATGACGGAAGCCTTCCTCACCATAGAAGATGCCTCGTACAGGGAGACCAAGCTCCTGGGGCTCGTTCAGGAATTCCTGAGCAAGGTCAGATGCTGCGAAATTCCAGAAGTGCTCACGTGATGTGAAGGTGAACGGGAGAGAAAGGAGAGTTGCCTTCTCGCAGCCATAGCCGGAGAGAGCGAAAGCGGAGATACGGGAAATGTCGATACGGGTTGAGCCGGAAACCATTGCGTCAAGAACGTCATTCTCAGAGCCGAGAACACCGCTTGCCTGAATGTCGATGGTTACGCTGCCGCCGGAGAGCTCTTCAACTGCGTCTTTGAAGGTCTGGGCTACAGTGCCGACGGTTGTTCCCTCAAGGGGGTTAACCTCAGCGTATACGAGTGTAACTGCTGGGTCGTTTGCTACATCGGAAGCTGCTTCCGCGGGAGCTGCTTCTTCAGCTGCGGCTGCCTCTGCGGGAGCCGCTTCGGTTGTTGCAGCAGTTGTTGAGCTGCTGCCGCATGCGCACAGAGCAAAAATCATGCAAAGTGCCATTACGAGTGCGAGAATTTTTTTCATTTTGATCCTCCTGATTGGATTTTTTTGTTTACCCTGCTGATTTACAGCAAAATAACTATGTGCTATTATATATTAGAAAAATCAATTTGTCTATATGGCACAAAAAATTTTTGATATTTAAACTTTTTGGAGGCTTGATTTGACAAAAATGAAGAAAAACGAAGAAAAACCTCTGGCTATTGCCTCAACAATAGACGGAAATACCTTTACCCGCTTTGCGATTTTTGAAAATTTCAAGCTGAAAAAACGCTGGATAGCACCGACTTTGTTTGCACTTATCATGTGCGGCTTTGCGGTCATCTGCTTTACCCTCGGGAAAACGAAGGATCAGTCTGAGCTGCTGGGTCTTGTTTTGCTTTCGGTCGGACTTGTCCTTCCGACGGTATGGTATTTTATGTTTATGCAGTCCGTCAGAAGGCAGGTAAAGCAGTTCGGCCTTTCAGACAGAAAAGTCCAGTATTTTGTTTTTCTTGAGGATAAAAACGTCAGGATTGTTAAGGGAGACGAGACTGCGGAATTTGGCTGGGATAAGCTATATAAGGCTTACCGTGTTGTTGGGTGCATATATCTGTATGCAACGGAGCAGAGGGCGTTTTTGCTGCCCAAATGCGATGAATCAGACGCCGCCTGGGAATTTATTTGCGGCAAAATGGGAGACAGAGCCGTTGATCTGAGATAAATATATTCATATTTATAAAATTGTGATATAATAATCCAACCAGTTAAAAAACAGGAGAATGAAGCGTGCCGATAACTATCGTTAAAAATGACATAACGAAAATGAAGGTTGACGCTATTGTTAATTCCACTAACCCTGAGTTCGCTCCGGGCGGCGATGGAGTTGACATGGCGATTCATACTATGGCGGGTCCTGAGCTTGCAGGAGCGCTGGAAAAGCTTGAGCCCTGTGACTATGGCTCCTCTGTTATTACGCCCGCCTTCGGCAGTCTTATGTGCAAATATATAATCCACACCTGCGCGCCTGTTTATATTGACGGCATGTCCGGTGAGGAGGCGCTGCTGCGCTCCTGCTACAGGAGCATATTCCGGCTGGCAGTTGAAAACGGATGCAAATCTGTTGCAATCCCAATTCTTTCCGCCGGAGCATACGGGTACCCAATCCACGAGGCCTATCTTATCGCCACAACCGCGGCCAGAGAATACAGCCTTTCCTTTGACGGGGACCTGAATATTTATATTGTCGTCCATAACGAGGTTATGGCGAATGTGGGCCTCAGGGCGGGGGACAGGGTCGTCAATCCGGAGCCGGACTTTGAATGCTTTGGCGCTGCTCCAAAGGCACAAATGTTACAGCCGGAATGCATTTGCGCGCCTGAGTTTGAGGACTATACGGACCAGGATCTTCCCTTTGGAGAGATGTGCGAGTGGTGGATCAACAAAAAGGAACTGGATATGAGCAGCTTTTATCAGCGTGCAAATATTGACCGGCGAACATACTGGGCGGTTCGCCACAAGACAAAAACCGTTCCAAAGAAGACCACCGTGCTTGCAATTGTAATTGGACTCAGGCTTGAGCTTGACGAGGCCGAGGATCTGCTGAAAAGGTCAGGCCTGGCTCTTTCACCATATCTGGACCTTGACAGGGCCGTTACCGGATTTATTGAAATCGGCCAGTATAATATTGACGAGATAAATTTTCAGCTGTGGACGAGCAACCTGGACACACTGGGGTCAATGCCACGATAAAGCAGCGGGAGAAAATATGGATTTTGATGTTTTCATAAGCTATTCCAGCAAGGATATGGATACCGCGGATACAATCTGCGAATACCTGGAGAGCAGGGGAATCTCCTGCTGGTATGCCGACAGGGATATTCCGGCGGGACAGGACTGGGCGGAGAGCATTGTTAAAGCTCTTGACCGGGCAAAGATATTCCTTTTAATATTCACAGATAACGCCAATAACTCCAGGCAGGTTATGCGTGAGGTGGACACCGCTGTCAACAGAGGTATTCCCATAATCCCCTTTAAGCTGACGAAGAATGCTCCCTCAGGGGGAATGAAGTATTATCTGAGTACGGTGCACTGGCTTGACGCGGTTGAGGTAGAGCCCGAGGATTCGCTGCGAAGCCTAAGGGGACTTATAACACGCCTCCTTTCCGGAGAGCAACCTGAGCCCACTCGCTCAAAGGCTCCGGCGCAGCAAAGACCGGTGCAAAAGCAGTCAGCCCCGGCAGCTGTCACACAGCAGAGACCGGCTCAGACAAGGAAAAAGGATAACAGCAGCAGCGCGCTTGTTAAAACCGCTGTTGTTATGGGAATCGCGGTAATATTGGCGCTGGGCGTCTTGCTTGGCGTTAACCTGACGCTGAAGCAGAGCAGACAATCCCGGCCGGAAGCAATAACAACTCCGGCTGCTTCCGCAACTGCTACCCCGGCTGCAACGGCAAGCCCGTCTCCAACTCCCACGCCAACGCCGACACCGACTCCGACTCCGACTCAAACCCCGTCTCCCTCACCAACACCAACTCCCACTCCGTCGCCGACTCCAACCGCAACCCCGGCACCGACTCCGTCACCTACCGCAGCTCCGGAGCCAATTCCAACCCCTGAGAGCGAGACGGACAGTGACGATAACCGGCCTGATGGTTCCGGAGACGCGTCAGAGCCTGAAGTCCCATCCACCCCCGGCGATACGGAGATTACTGTTATTCCCTCCGGCAACGGAACATAAAGCTCCGCGCTGCAAATATCGAAAAAAATCCTGCGAATCCGCAGGATTTTTTTGTTGCATTAGCATGCAGTGAGTTGCACGTTACGGCGCTGATTGAATTCTAACGACTGCGACTCGCCAAGAGCCGACTTCGTCGGTTGCTCGCATGCATGGCACTGCGGTGCTCATAAAGACTAAAGACTCACATTCCGCATTCCGCATTCCGCATTCCGAATTAGCTCCCGGCGCTTTGTCCACGGATTCCAATCCGCTTGGAAACGAGTGCCAGGCTTATAGCTTGCATTGCAATAGTGAATAACCACGAAAACGGATATGATACGAACAAAAATAGCAGAGTTCTGTGCAGTGGGAATATAAAGAATATCCAAAAGGCCCTGATTCCGACAACACCGATAATTGAAAGCACCATTGGCAGTGTGGAATGTCCAAGGCCCCGCAGCTGGCCGGTAAAGCAATCCATATACCCGCAGAATACATATGGAAGATAGGTAATCACTGCGATTTCCATCCCGCAGTCGATGACCGGCTTTGAAGGGCTGTAAAGTGAAAATATCTGCCGCCCGAAAACATAGCATAATACTCCCAGGCCGAGTCCGATAACCGTTTCCAGCATAAAGCTGCTTTTCATAATCTTTTTCAGCCGCTCAGCCTTGCCGGCAGCCAGGTTTTGGCTCGTAAATGTCATGCATCCCTGGGTAATTGAATTAACTGCCGCATACAGGAATCCCATAATGCTGTGGCACGCGGTATATCCGGCAATCGCGTCGGCTCCAAAGGTGTTTACCGATGACTGCAGCAAAACATTTGAAAAGTTAATTACCACACTTTGGATGCCCGCCGGAACTCCGATTCTGAGTATTTCCGAAAGCTGCCCAAAGTCAATCCTGAGCTTTTTAAAGTCGAGCTTATAGTCAGCGTCACTTCTGCAAAGGCAAATTAAAACGAGAATGCAGGAAACAAACTGCGAAAATACAGTGGCAATGGCGACTCCCGCAACATCAAGGCCGAAAACGATAACTAGCACCAAATTAAGAATCACATTCAAAACACCTGCTGTGGAAAGATATATAAGCGGATGTGTTGTGTCTCCGCTCGCCCGAAGAACAGCTGCCCCGAAGGTGTAAACCATGAAAAACGGCATTCCGCAAAAATAGATTTTGAGATAGAGAGCCGACCTGTCAATAATATCTCCCGGAGTTCCCATAAGAACAAGGCAGGGACGGGCAAATAAGCCTCCGAGAATCACCAGCGTCACGCCGAAGATTACGGAAACAAGCATCGCCGTATGAACGCAGGAGCTTATCCGCTCTCCGTCATCATATGCTATGAGACGGGCCGCTATAACATTAACACCGATGGAAATCCCAATGAATAGATTGATGAATACATTAATCAATGCTGTCGTAGCGCCGACGGCAGCCAGTGATTCACTGCTCGCAAACCTACCCACGACGATGAGATCCATCGTGTTAAAAAGCAGCTGCAGCATTGTTGAGAGCATCAGGGGAACAAAGAATGAAATCAGACCGCCGGTCACATTGCCGCCCAGCATGTCTATTTCATAACGATTTGAGCGCACGGAAAACGCCTCCGAAGTAAAAATGATATATTCCAGTCCGCAATATTAGACCCAAATTATCTAAAAATCAAGAGCCGCCTCCGCAGTTCGCAGACTGCAGTCTGCGGACTAAATTCACTTAACCCTGAACCCTTCACCCTTGACCCTGCCTGCGAGGCATGAATTAACTGCGTCATGAATTGGCCTTCGCGCCATTACTTCATAAGCGAAACGATTTCCTCAACGCACTTGTCTATGCCCAGGGTGGAGGTGCAGATCATTCGGTCGTAGTTATGGGGATCGGCCCAGCCGCGGCCGGTGGTATACTCATAGCTGGTTTTGCGGCGCTTGTCCATGTCGTTCATTTTCTTTATTGCCTCTTCAACACTGCAATTCTCCGCGGCGCTTACCCGGGCGGCGCGGAAATCAGGGTCGGCATAGCAGAAGATGTGGAAGGCGTTGGGATTATCACGGAGATAATAGTCAGCCCGGCGGCCGATGAAGACGCAGTTGCCCTTTTCCGCCAGCTGGACAATGAATTTGCCCTGCTCGCTGAAGATATAGTCGGACTGCTCGCCCTGGTCGTTGACGAAGACGGGGAAGATCTCGTGGAAGATGTTTCTCTTTACAGGGGTTTCGTCAGTGGACTCGATGAAGGAACGGGAGACCATGATTTTATCCGCCAGGTCGGCGATTAAGGCTTTGTCATAGAACTCAAAGCCCAGCTCTTTGGCAACACGGGTGCCGATTTCGTAGCCGCCGCTGCCGTATTCACGGCCGATGGTTAATATGTTGAACATATGGGGCTCCTTTCTTGATTTTTATTGATTTTTGGATGGTTTAATTATAGCAAAGTTATTACCGCTGCGCAAGGAAGGAAAGGACGGCGGAGCGGAGATATTCATAACGGGTCTTCTTTTCCTCGTCAGCAAACTGAACCTCCCACTGCTGGACGGCGTCAGATGGGGAGTAAGCAACAGGGCGGCCGCCGAACTGCTCGCTTGTCAGGTCGAAGACGCAGCCGGGGAGGGAATTATAGCAATGTATTCCCGCACCGGGCACGAATGTTCCCAGCACGTCGCCGCCGAAAATGTCCTGAACCAGGAAGGCGGTTATGGAGCACTGACCCAGGGTTTTGTTAGACTCCGACCATTGGGGACGGAAGCGGGGAGCGCAGGTTTGAACGGACCAGACGCCGGAGAGAATATCATATAGCTCCCGGGGACCGGAAATGCCGGCAAAATCAGCGGCTATCGGACTTGCCTCGGCGGTCTGCCAGCCATAGAAATTATATTCCTTCATGATTAAAACACCTCTTGATTTGTTTGATTTAATCTTATGAAAAAATTAATTTATTGTCAACTGAAAATGGGCAAAACTGAGTTGACAAAAGAGACGATGTATTGTAGTATAATATATAACTGTTATAATAGCAAAACAGCGAAAGAGAGGAAGCATAAATGGCAAAGAAACAGATGTCCAAGCATGACCTCTATAAGATAATCGCGGCAGCCGCAGTGGCTGTTGTTGGTTACGGGGCCATTGCATTAACAAACACCCCCGACGCGGAGCCGGTTCCGGAGCCCTCAGGCAACTATACCGCTGGAACCTACACAGCCTCCGCTCAGGGCATATTCAGCGAGGTTACAGTCGAAATGACCTTCTCCGACACTGCGATGACGAAGGCGACAATCGATGTTTCCGGCGAGACACCTGAAATTGGCGGCGCTATCGGCGGCGACATGGCAGACAAGCTGTTTGAAGCACAGAGCGCTGACATTGACGGAGTTTCCGGCGCAACCATGACCAGCAACGCCATTAAGGAAGCCGCTGCCCAGTGCTTTGCACAGGCACTTGGCGGAGAAGCCGCGGCACCGGCTGAGGAAGCAGCTGAGGCTGAAGAGGCAGAGGCAGAGGTTATGGCAGCTGAGGAAGCCGTTACAGGACGGCGCGCTGGAGTTGACTACGTTATCGTTGACGCTCCGGAGGCGGACCTGGAAAATGGTGTTGTTTCTGCAGAGGCCTGGAAGGAAATCTTCCCGGAGATCTATGACAGCTACAACATGACCTCAGAAAACGAATATACAATCAGCTATATTGCAGACGACGAGGACCCGTATCTTGTTGACATCTATGAAGGCTACGGCTTTGCCAAGGACTATAACAGCGCCCGCGGCCACGCCTACTGCCTGGAGGATGTTCAGGGAACAGCCCGTCCTCACGCGCTGGCAAACTGCCTTACCTGCAAAACCTCTGACTACACGGCTCTTGTTAACGCTCTGGGCACAGACGCCTACAGCATGGCCTTTGAGGACGTTGTTGGCGACATGACAGAGAACGTTGGCTGCTATAACTGCCACGCTAACAACGCGGGTAACGCTGGCGAGCTGACGGTTACCCACGACTACACTGTTAACGGTCTTGGCGACGAAGGCATTGACAACGCAATTCTTACCTGCGGCCAGTGCCACATTGAGTATTACTTCGACTCTGAGACAAAGGCAACCTCAATTCCTTATGACAGCGTTGAGGCAATGGATCCGGAAGCAATTCTTGCTTACTACAACGAAATCGGCTTCTCCGACTGGACTCAGGAGAGCACAGGAACAGGCATGCTGAAGGCTCAGCACCCCGAGATGGAGACCTTCCTGGGCGAGGGCGGCAAGCACGCTGCATTCGGCCTTACCTGCGCTGACTGCCATATGGCTGTTGAAACAGCTGACGACGGTTCAACCTACGTAAGCCACAATCTGGTAAGCCCGCTGGAGAGCGACGCGATTCTGGAGACCTGCACACAGTGCCACGGCGACACTGACATGGCCGAGAAGGTCCATTCAATTCAGGACGAGATTACCGCCCGCGAAACCGCAACCGGCAACAGCCTTTCATACCTGAAGACTCAGCTGGCAGCAGCGGTAGCCTCCGGTGACTACACCGAGGAAGAGCTGGACGAGATCCGTGACCTTTACCGCAGCGCACAGTGGTTCTTTGACTTTGACTATGTTGAGAACTCCGAAGGCGCTCACAACTCCACCCTTGCAAACAGATGCCTTGATCTGGCAGATGGTTATATAGAGCAGGCTGCGGCTCTGTTCAAATAATCTCCGCCTGTCCTGACAGAATATCTTCCGGGATAGCGATTTGCGTTATCCCGGATTTTTTTCAAACAAAGCACGGAGGCGCGTTAACCGGTGAAAAAGGTAATTAAGTTTTTGTCTTCAATGCAGTTCGCCCTGATTCTGCTGGCGCTGCTGATTATCGCCTGTGTTATTGGCAGCACAGTGACCCAGGGAGAGGCGGCGTCATACTATCAGGAATCATATTCCGCTCTTGTGGCTGACATTATTGTGACCATGGGAATGGACGACATTTTCCACTGCTGGTGGTTCCTTGGGCTGACTGGGCTGCTGTGTTTAAACCTGCTTTTCTGCAATCTGCTGCGTTTCAAGGGGATTGTTAAGCAGATGAAGAACTACACTCCGGACCTGGTAAAGAACCTGCCGGAGGACGAGAACGCTCCGGTGGTTAAGGACGCTGAAAAGCTTTTCGCCGGTATGGGCTTTAAGGGCCCTGAGGAATATGAGACAGCTGACGGGAAAAAGGGACTATACTCCGCGAGAAACCGGTTCGGCGTTTGGGGCGCCTGGCTGACTCATCTTGGAATTTTGATTATTATAATCGGCTTTACCCTGGGCCAGATTACCGCGGTTAAGCACACGGTTTATGGCGTTGCCGGGCAGACAAAGCAGATTGAAGACACGGAATATGAGCTGACCTTTGAAGATTTTTCCGTTGAGCTGCGGGACGACGAGACGGTTAAGCAATATCTCTCCACCGTTACCGTGACCAACACGGCAACAGGCCAGAGCGAAAGCGGACAGACCAGCGTTAACCATCCCCTTAAGCTCTTCGGCATGAAGCTATATCAGAACTCCACGGGCTGGGCGGCGGACGCTGAGGTATATCGGGACGGGGAGATGATTCAAAGCGAGATCGTCTGCGCGGGAGAATACACCACCATTGAAGCCTACGACGGGCTGTATCTGGTTTTCAGAGCCTTTTACCCGGACTACACCACCGCGGGAGGCAAACCTGCCACCGCATCTTCAGCCCTGAACAACCCGGCGTATTTATATATGCTCTATTATGGAGACACGGTGCTGGGGATGAACGTCCTGGAGCAGGACGAGGAAATTTCGGTGGACGACATTACAATTAAATTCGCAAACCCCAGGCAGTATTCCCTGATTCAGACCAAGGCGGACCGGTTCACGGGGATTGCCGCGGTGGGCGGAATTGTTATTCTGGCGGCGCTGTTTGTGGCCTTTTACGTCAGGGTTGAAGAGCTCTGGGCAGTTGAGGACGGAGACAAATGGCGGGTTTATGGCAGAAGCAAAAAAGGCGGAATCCTTTTTAAGGAGAAGCTGGATGAGCATATAAAAGGAGAAGATGGCAATGAGTAATTTCTTTCTTGGGGCGGAGCCGGTGCTGTTTTATATTTCAATGGCGTTATATGCCGTTGCTATGGCGCTGTTCTTTATATTCTTCGCGGTTAAAAAGGACAAGTTCGGGAAATATGGAACATATGTGGCGCTGGCGGCCTTTGTTTTTCACTCCCTGACGTTGATTGCAAGGGGAATTGGAGCCGGGAGACTGCCGCTGACCAACCAGTATGAGTTCGCCACTTGCTTTGCCTGGGGAATTTCACTTTGCTTTCTTATATTCAACAAAAGATTTAACTTTAAGGCCATGGGCGCCATTGTTATGCCTGTGGTGTTCATTATTATCGGCTACGCGGCCATGCAGAACCGGGAGGTTAAGGAGCTGATGCCGGCGCTCCAGAGCGGATGGCTTTCAGTTCACGTTTGCACGGCGATTATCTCCTATGGTTCCTTCGGCGTTTCCTTTGCGGTTTCAATTATGTTTCTGCTGAGAGACAAGATGAAGGACAACCCCTTCTGGGAGAAGAATATCCCCGGCAGCGAGAAGCTGGACAGCATCAGCTACAGGGCTGTTTCACTGGGCTTTTTGTTCTTAACCTTCGTGCTCATTACCGGGGCAGTTTGGGCGGAGCAGGCCTGGGGCAGTTACTGGAGCTGGGACCCGAAGGAGACCTGGGCGCTGATTACCTGGTTTATTTATGCAATATATCTGCATCTTCGCATTTCCCGCGGCTGGAAGGGAAAGAGCGCAGCCATATTCGCCACCGTGGGCTTTATTTGCGTTATATTCACATATATCGGAGTTAACACACTGCTTTCGGGAATGCATAGCTACGCTTGATCGCGCAGCTAGTCCGCAGACCGCAGTTGGAGGCCAAGTATGATTAGCGCCAAACTTATGGAGCTTAACCACAACCAGATATTGCAGTTTCTGGGCTACCGGGGGCAGGAGATGACCCCGGAGCTGGAGGAACAGATTAATCGCTGCGCGCGGGAGGTTACAGCGTCCTGCGCGCCTAAGCTTACATACGCAATTTTAGACAGCGGGGACGATTTGGTAAAGCAGCTTGTTGGGGTTAGCAAGGACCTGGCGAAGCTCCTCTGTGGCTGCGAAATGGTAGTTTTTATGGCTGCCACTGTGGGCGCCGGGGTGGAACGGCTGTTGATGCGCGCAGAGATTAAAAATATGGCCGACGCGGTTATTATGGACGCCTGCGCCGGAGCTGCCATTGAAAACATCTGCGATAATTTTGAAAACGACCTGCGCACAAGCCTGGCGGCGGAGGGGAAATATCTCACTGACCGGTTCAGCCCAGGCTACGGTGACCTGCCGTTGGACACCCAGAGAATGATTTGCCTGGAGCTGCTGAAGGCGGACAAGAGAATCGGCCTGACACTGACGGAGACAAACATTATGGTTCCTAGGAAGTCCGTTTCGGCCATTATGGGGATCTCCCTAAGGCCGGTTAAGCGCAGAGCAAAAGACTGCAGTCGGTGCGGAATTTTCAGGAGCTGCGAAATAAGAAACAGCGGAGGATGCTGCCATGAGTGAAAAGAAGCTTATTATTCTTGACGGGGCCATGGGCACAATGCTCCAGTCCGCCGGCCTCCCTCTGGGACAGCGGCCGGAGATATTTGGCATGGAGCGGCCGGATATTGTTGAAAGCATCCACAGGGAATATATTGAAGCCGGTAGCAATGTTATTTACGCCAACACCTTCGGCGCCAACAGCCACAAGCTGGCGGGCACGGGAGTGAGCCCAGCGGAGGCGATAAAAGCCAACATAACCGCCGCGAAGAAAGCAGCCGGGGGAAGAGCGAAAACAGCCCTGGACATTGGACCCATCGGGGAGCTGATGGAGCCCATGGGCACATTGTCCTTTGAAGACGCATATAACAGCTTTAAGGAAATGATAATTGCCGGAAGGGACGCGGGAGCTGAGCTGATTGTTTTGGAAACCTTTACGGACCTGCAGGAGGTACGTGCAGCGCTGCTGGCGGCCAGGGAGAACTCGGAGCTGCCGATTTGGGTTACCATTAGCTTTGAGAAAAACGGCAGAACCTTCGGAGGAGTAGACGCCTCCGCCGCGGCGGTTACGCTGGACTCCCTGGGAGCAGACGCAATCGGCATTAATTGCTCGCTGGGGCCAAGGGACATATATCCCATTATTGCGGAGATGATGAAGTGGACGGACAGGCCCATAATCGCCAAGCCCAACGCGGGGCTGCCTGACCCGGCCACGGGAAAATATGACATCGCCCCGGCTGAGTTCGGCCGGGAGATGGAGGAGCTGACAGAGCTGGGGGTTAATATAATCGGCGGCTGTTGCGGCACCTCACCGGCATATATCAGGGAGCTTTCAAGGCTGAGCTTTCACGATGTGAAAAGGCCGGAAAAGAAAGCGGCGGTTTGCTCAGCGGGGCAGGTATGCGAATTCGGCGGCGTTAGAGTAATTGGGGAGAGAATCAACCCCACCGGGAAAAAGCGCTTTCAGCAGGCGCTGCGGGAGCGCGACATGAATTATATTATGGAGCGCGCCATTGAGCAGGTTGAGGCCGGAGCTGATATTCTGGACATTAACGTGGGTCTGCCGGGAATTGATGAGCCGGCAATGATGGTGGAGACTGTTAACGCGGTGCAGAGCGTTGTTTCGCTGCCCCTGCAGATTGACTCCTCCAACCCCGAGGCCATTGAGGCGGGACTGAGAGCTTGCTGCGGAAGAGCCATTGTTAACTCCGTTAACGCTGACCAGGAGAGCCTGGAGGCAATATTGCCCATTGTTAAAAAATATGGCGCCGCGGTTATTGGACTAACCATGAACAAGGAGGGAATTCCCCAAACGGCTGAAAAGCGCTTTCAGCTGGCGGAGAAAATTCTGAACGCGGCCATTGGATATGGAATTACAAGAGACAATGTTATCATAGACTGCCTTACGCTTACTGTTTCTGCCCAGCAGGAGCAGGCAGGAGAGACCTTGAAGGCGGTTGAACGAGTGAGCAGGGAGCTTGGGCTGCACTGCGCGCTGGGCGTTAGCAACATATCCTTCGGACTGCCGGCAAGAGAGAAAATTACAGCATCCTTCCTGAGCCAGGCTATGTACGCCGGGCTGGACTTTCCGATTATTAACCCTAACACGGAAGCGGTTATGGACGCGGTTTTCGCCTTTAGAGCCCTGTCAGGCCAGGACAGGTCCTGCGGGGAATATATTAACCGCTTTTCTAAAGCAGCATCTGACAGCGCATTACCCAAAAGCCCGACGGTTTCGGAGATGACAATAGAAAAGGCAATTCTTTCAGGACTTGGGCAGGAAACGGCAGCTCTTACAGCAAAGGCTCTTGAAGGCATGAACGAGCTGGACGTGGTGAACAATCTGCTAATCCCGGCGCTGGACACCGTTGGGGAGAAATATGAAAAGGGAGAAATTTTCCTGCCACAGCTGATTAACTCAGCCAATGCCGCATGCGAAGGCTTTGAACTGGTTAGAAAAAGCATTGTCTCCCGAGGTGGCGAGAGCGTTTCCAAGGGGACAATTATCCTGGCGACGGTTCAGGGAGACATTCATGACATTGGCAAAAACATCGTCAGAGTTGTGCTGGAAAACTATGGCTACCGGGTTATTGACCTGGGCCGGGACGTTCCGCCGGAGAAGGTTGTTGAAACGGCAATCAGGGAGAAGGTTAAGCTGATTGGCCTGAGCGCACTCATGACCACCACCGTTGACTCGATGCGGCGGACAATTAAGGCACTGCGAGAGTCAGGACACGAGTGCGTGGTGTTCGTGGGAGGAGCGGTATTAACCGAGGAATATGCCATGGAAATCGGCGCGGATTACTACACTAAGGACGCAAAGGCATCGGCCGATGTGGCCAAAAGAGTTTTGGGGTGAGGAAGATGACAGACATTAATCAGTTCAGCGCTCTGCTGCAAAGGCTGGCGGAGGGAAAGAAGGTTATTGCCGTTGAGCTTGACCCGCCCTCCGACGCCAACAATGAAAAATTCATCGCCGGGGCGGAGGATCTGAAGGACGCCGGAGTTGATATTATTACCATTGCCGACTGCCCGGTGGGAAGACCGAGAATGGACTCATCAATCCTTGCCTGCAAGCTGAAGAGGGAGCTTGGCATAGACGTTCTGCCCCACATGACCTGCAGAGACAGAAACATTACCGCCACAAAGGCCCTGCTGCTGGGGCTTTACGCGGAGGGGATAAGAAACATTCTGGTGGTTACCGGGGACCCGATTATTGAGGCAGACAAGGATCTGGTTAAAACAGTTTTTCAGTTTAACTCCATGGGTTTTGCAAAATTCGTCACGGAAATGGCGGACACCAAGCTGCCCGGGGAGCTGGGGATTTTCGGCGCCCTTAATATTAACGCTGCCAATTTCAGCTTTGAGCTGAAGCGGGCGCTGGAGAAGGAGGACTGCGGCGTTGTTGGCTTTTTGACTCAGCCGGTTTTGACGCATCAGGCTTTTCTTAACCTGCAGACGGCGAAGAGAGAGCTGAACAGCTACATTCTGGGTGGAATTATGCCTGTGGTCAGCGAAAAGAACGCCAGGTATATGAACAATGAGGTTGGCGGAATTAACGTTGACGAGAAGATTATTGAAATGTACGTCGGATTGGACAGAGCCGAGGGGGAGAAGCTGGCTATAAAAATATCCTCCGAGATTGCCCGGAGGATTGAACCATATTGCGATGGATTATATTTAATGACGCCCTTTGGCAGGACGGGCCTGATTAAGGAGATTATTAAGAGAATTTAATTTCCCGGCCGGGCAAATTTATTGCTGTTTGTTGCAAAGAAAAATATGTGATGCTATAATAAAGCCATATTTAAAACACAAAAATTCAACGAAAGGCAATAAAAAAATGGCAGACAGTAAATTCAAAAGAACAGACTTTTATAAGGCCGTCGCTGTGGCGGCGGTGACATTTCTTGGCTTCGGAGCTATATCCGCAGCGGGAGCATCAGTCCAGGCCTCTGAGGAGACTCCGGCAGGCGCTGTTCCGGTGGAGGGAGAATATATCTCCGGGACCTACAGCGCATCAGCCAGAGGCCTTTCCAGCGACGTTAAGGTTGAAATAACCTTCTCAGACACGGCCCTTACAGACGCAAAAATAGACGTCTCGGGAGAGACGCCGGTTGTTGGTGGAGCTATTGGCGGAGAAATGGAAAGCCGCCTGCTTGACGCTCAGAGCGCCGACATCGACGCTGTTGCAGGGGCAACAGCAACCAGCGACGCAATTATAACAGCTGCCGAAGAATGCATCTCAATGGCAGAGGGAAAATAAGGAGAAGACGCATGATTTACGGAGACATTAACGCCCGGGAGACTGAAAAGGCCTATGACCCGGCCATTATCAGAGGCATTGAATATTGCAGAAGCACCGATTTTTCCGGAATGCACGAGAGCAAGTTCTTCCCGGAGGGGGAGAATTTCCAGGTTATAGTTTGCGAGAGAATTACCGGCCCCAAGGCAGAAAAGCCCGCGGAGGTGCACAGAGCGTTTGTTGAGCTGCAGTATTGCTGCGAGGGCAGGCAGCTGATGGGCGTTTACCCTGACACAGGTAGCTTTGAGGTATCTGAGGATTACCTTGACACGCCAAGGGACGTTAAGTTCTATAAAAACAGTGACGATGCGCAGGAGGTCATGATTCCCCTGTGCCCGGGAAGATATTGCTGCTTTTTCCCGGAGGATGTTCACAGACCCTGGTGCACGGCCGGAGATGGACCGGAGCCGATTAAGATGATCGTCCTGAAAATCCCGATGGATTCTCTTAGTCAATAAGGAGATAGTTCAGATTTCTTTCCACAAGCTCCAGGATTACGACGTCATAACCTTCGCATTTATCGGCCGCAAAGTCAGTGGAACGGCAGAAGCATGCCCAGGAAGAGCCTTCGGCCAGATATGGGTAAAGTGCTATGCCGAAGGAGTCGCGCCAGCAGAATATGGATTTTTCACCGCTGCCGGTGGTGTTAATCGTAATAGCGTTGCCTCCGTTTTCGCTACCCTCGGCGCAGTATGAGGGAGCAGGGGAGCAAACAATCTCGTTTTCACGGCCGCGGCCGGTGGGATACAGCATTTCATAAAGGTCGCCAGGCCGCAGGCCACCCTCGGCAAAGGAACGGGCGGCAAAATCGCTGCTTATTCCCGCTGCAGTCAGAAGAGCGTCTGCTCCAAGAGCCGCGCCTTTGGCGGTCCAGTGAGTGTCGGTATAGTAATAGAGTCGCTCTCCGCCGGAGAGAACTGAATATAGGTCAACATAGTTTATTCCGTATTTTTCAAGATACGGAATAATTTTTTCCGCGTTGGAGGTTTCGTGCTGATTATTAATATAATCCGGCATGTTACCGGGATATAGGCTGTTCTTATTCGGGGCGATGGTGAATATAAACCGGCTGCCGGAGTCTTCTATCTCACTCTGCAACGCAGCAAGACGGCTGCAGGCCTCGTCCAGCTCAGCGTCAGTCATGGAAAGACCCATATAATCATCGAGAGTTTCGGAATAGAAAAGCTCGCCGTTTTTGCCCAGAACAACCTGCTCGTCGGTGGAGGTGTTAAATATTTTTTCGTTAACAAAGGACCAGGCGGAAATGAACTCCTGACGGAAGGCGAACCGGTCTGAGATATAGTCGGATATATCGCTCAAATAGTCAGTGTTAAGCTCGCCGGAGGAGGAAAAGAGACGGGGAGCTGAGGAGAGCACCTCGTTGGCGCCGGCATCGGAGGGACCGAGGATAAGCATAAACACTGCCGGAACAAGGCAGATTACCAGGAACAGGGCAATATATAATTTTCTTAATGCATTACTTTTCAAATTATTAAACTCCGGGAATTAGAATTGGAAATATATAAAGGGATTGAAGCCGCCGCCGGACAGGCTGAGTATGGACAGCACCAGCAAAACTATGGAGCATACTCTGCAGGCGGCGATATAAGCGCCACCTTGGTCAGCGCCGGAAGCTGAGAGCCGTTGGGTCAGCCTGGGAGCAAGATTGCCGGACAGGATTATTGCCAGGACCAGGATTACTACCGAGGCGGGACTCAGGAGCCTACCAAGAAGATATGAGCCGCTCTCCGCTATGCGGAAGGAGAACATTGCGCCAATAAACTTAAACCCGGAGGAAATGGAATCGGCACGGAATATAACAAACAGCAAAACCACGGCCAGAAGCGTGTATATTTTGCAAACAATTCTGCCGGCCCGGGATTGACCGAGCTTTTTGGTGGGAATTACTCCCAGATCCTCAAGGCTTGAGAGAATACCATGACCAAGCCCCCAAATAACAAAGGTCCAGTTGGCACCGTGCCAAAGACCCGTCAGGAGGAAAACCGTAAGCCGGTTAATCACCGTGCGAACACGGCCTTTTCTGTTGCCGCCCAGGGGAATATAGAGATATTCCTTGAACCAGGTGGAAAGAGAAATGTGCCACTTGCGCCAGAATTCCTTAAGGGAGCAGGAGCCATATGGATAAAGAAAGTTTTCGTTTATGGCAAAGCCAAACATTTTGGCCATGCCGATGGCCATGTCGCTATAGCCGCTGAAGTCATAGTAAATCTGCAGTGTATAGCAAATTGCGCCCAGCCACATGACGCGGAAGTCATATGCGCCATATGCTCCGGAGAGCATGTCTCCAAAGACAAGGTCAGCAATGTATCCCGCTGTATTGGCAATGAGCAGCTTTTTCGCAAGACCCTTTATAAACCGTAAAATTCCGGCCTCAGTCAGCTCCGTGGTGCAAAGGCGGGAATCAAGCTGAGGGGCAATGTCGTGGTATTTTACAATGGGGCCTGCGATAAGCTGGGGGAAGAAGGAAATATATAAAAGCAGCTTTAAAAAGCTTTTTGTTCCGGAACTTTTATCACGGTATACATCGATTACATATGACATGCCCTGGAATGTAAAGAACGATATTCCTATGGGCAGCTCAATGCCCGGAGCGGAGATATTAAGGGAAAGAAGGAAATTGAGGTTTGCAATCAGGAAATCCGTATATTTAAACACGCAAAGAATTGCAAGGTTCAAAATTACAGATACCGCGAGCACAGCCTTGCCTTTGCCGCCGTTCATGATTAAGCGGCCGGAGACATAGTTAATTATTACCGAAAGAAGAAAGAGGGGCACATATATCAGCTGGCCGAAGGCATAGAAAACGATGCTTGCCGCAGCCAGAAGGATATTTCTTGACCTGATGCTCCTGCAAAGCCGATATAAAAGGAATACCGCCGGGAGAAATATGAATAAGAATATAGCGCTGCTGAATACCAATTTAGTTTGCTCCTGTCAGATAATTTTCTTTAGATTAAGGGCTGCCGCCTTGAGCTCATTTTTGCTGTAGGAATTATTTGGGTCGGCAAGAACGGCCGAAATTGCATCCTTTGTTCCCAAAGACGAGGATACCATCGCGTCAATAAGCATTGCCTCGGCGGATACAGTGTGCTCGGCTTTTGTGTAGCGGTAGGCCGGGTTAACTTCGATTACGACTGCGTATTCGCCCTTTTCATAGTTGCCCTTGGCAAGCAGCTGCTCCTTCACCTCTGCCGGGGAGCCCCGGAAGGTCATTTCATGGAGCTTGGTCATGTCGTTGCAAAGACACATGTTAACATCCGCCTCGGCGGCGATGAAGAAATCCACCAGGTCCATAATGCGCTTGGGAGACTCATAGAAGGCGAAGGTGGCCGTGTCTGAGCGGCGCATTTTGTCAAGCAGGCGGCGTTTATCGGCGTTTTCCCGGGGGAAGAAGCCATAAAAGAGGAAGGAGCTGAGATCGAAGCCGGAAATTGCCAGAGCGTTTACGAAGGCGCAGCAGCCCGGGACACCAACAACACGTATCCCTTCAGAGACGGCGGCCTTGATAAGTTCATTGCCCGGGTCTGATATGCATGGTGTTCCGGCATCTGTGATTACGGCGATGCTCTTTCCACTTTTTAGCTCGTTGATAAAATAATTCGCTTTGCCGTGCTCATTAAACTTGTGGTTTGAAACGAGACGGTTTTTTATGTTCAGCTTGTTAAGAAGCACCATGGAGCGGCGGGTATCCTCGGCCGCAATCATGTCTGCCTCAGACAAAATCTGAATGCCCCGGGGAGACATGTCACGGGAATTGCCAATAGGCGTTGCGACAATATAAAGGGTGCCGGGAGCGGCACCTTCTGATGCCTCCGGCTCAGAGGGCTCAAGATATTCTTCTTCCAATTCTTCCATTTTTCAGTCTCCTAAAATCCAAAAATGTGTTACGCCGAAAGCCTCACGTATATACATGCCAAGCATATAAACAGGGTAGCCCATTACGGCGCGGATTCCGCCGGGAGCTGTATAGCCCAGGGAAACGGCCATCATTTTCGCACGGTAAAGATGGTAGCTACTGGTCACGATGGCTGTATTGTCAATTCTGCCGCCATCGGCTATGATAAGCTCCCTGGCGAAGGCGAGATTTTCCATTGTTGAGGTGGAACGGTCCTCCATAATAATCCGGCCGGCGTCAATGCCGTTGGAGACAAGCCAATCCCGCATGCATTTTGCCTCTGTAATGTTTTCCCCGTCACCCTGACCTCCGCAGACAACAGCTTTTACGTTTGGATATGTATTCATAAACGTGAGAGTGGACTGGAGCCGGTGCAGCAGCGCCAGGGAGGGCTCATCACCGTGGACGGCTGCCCCCAGGACGATTACATAGTCGTTGTTTGAGTCCGCATCGTTTTTTGAATTGGAAATTACCAAGGCTTCCACGAAAAGAAAATATGCAAAGCCGATGCCCGCAAGAGTGAATATTACGATTTTAACCGGACGGGAGGCCACATTGCCGATTAAGATTAAAAACGCCACAAAGATCAGGCTGAGGCTGATGTATTGGTACCCCCGCATGCAGACAAGGAAAAACAACGCGATTACGGCCAGCACAATGCAGGACCAGCCCCAGACGGGAATGGAATTTAAATTCTTCATTGGCTTGCCTCCTCCCATTGCATATACAGCTCCTCGAGACCGGCGTTAAGCCGGGAGCGCTGCTCGTCAATTTCCATTAGCTTAATATAATCTGATGAGTTTTCATTTGCAAGAGCGTCAAGCTTTTCAAGTTCTGCCTCCAGCTTTTCTATTTCCCGCTCCAGCTTTGCCGCGGAACGTGAGGGAACCGAGGGAGAGCTCTTTTTTTGAGGGGACGCCTTGGCCTTCTCCTTCTCCCGGTGAGCGTCGTTCAGGGCGAATATCTGCTGCCGGTCCTTATAGGCCAGATATTCCTTATAGGTGCCCTTATAGTCGGAGACAAAGCCGGCGCCGTCGAAGGAAATTATCCGGGTGGCGAACTTATCGATGAAATAACGGTCATGAGAGACGAAAAGGAGAGTGCCCTCGTAGTCAGCAAGGCAGTCTTCAATCCACTCCCGGCTGGCAATGTCCAGGTGGTTGGTGGGCTCGTCAAGAATCAGCAGATTAATCTCAGAGCCCATGAGCATGCACAGCTTGAGCCTGCTCCGCTCTCCGCCGGAGAGCGCCCCGACAGGAGTTAAAACATTCTCTCCCCGAAAGCCGAAGGCGGCCAGCCGGTCCCGGGCGGACTGGGGAGTGCACTTGCACTCATAGAGCATGGTGTCTACCATGGAGCGAGCTTCATCCTCAAACTGCACAATCTGTGGCAGATACGCGGCACGGACCTGGGGACCGAGATATGTATAGCCCCGGTCAGGCAGCTCATCGCCCATTAGGATTTTTATCAGGGTTGACTTGCCGGTGCCGTTGTCGCCGATTATGGCAACACTTTCGCCGCCGATAATTTCCAGCTCCAGGCCGGAGAACAGCTTTTTATCTCCGAAGGACTTGGAAAGCTCGGAGACACAGATTACCTCGTCTCCGGAGAAGTCCGCCTCCTTGAAGCGGACGCTGAGCTTTTTCGCCTTCTCAGGGCGCTCGGTGGTCTTGAGCTTTTCTATGCGCTTTTCCATGGAGAAGGCCCGCTTGTGGAGCTTGTCCATGCCCATAAAGGCCCAGAGATGCATTTGGTCCGCGGCCCGGGTCAGCTGCTCGATTTTCGCCTGGTCCTTTTCATATTGCTTCAGCTGCTCGTCAAACCGGCGCTGCCGCTCAAGAACAAAGAAGGAATAGTTCCCGCTATAGAACCCGGCTTTTCCGTCTTTAATCTCAATGCAGCGTGTAACAGTCCGGTCAAGGAAATAACGGTCGTGGGAGATCGCAAGGACAGTTCCCTTGAAGCGGGTTATATAATCCTCCAGCCACTGAGTGGCATGCATATCCAGGTGGTTGGTGGGCTCGTCAAGCAGGAGAATATCAGTATCCTCAAGAATAAGCCTGGCTAAGTTGACACGTGTCTTTTCTCCACCGGAGAGGTTTGCAAAGGGACGCTGACGCATGGAACGGTCAATTTCCAGGCCGTTGGCGATGCGGCTGCGTTCAGAATCCGCCTCGTAGCCACCGAGACGGTTAAAGATCTCCTGGGCGGCGTCATATTCCTTAAGGAGGGACTGCAGCAGCTTTTCGTCTGAGCATTGGGCCAGCTGCTGCTCCAGGTCGGCCATCTTCCGCTGGGCGGAGGAAATTAGATCCTGGGCGCTTTTTAACACGTCCTCCACCGTCCAGCCAGCTGGATAGACGGGAATTTGGGAGATTAGACCGAGGCGCTTGCCGGGGGCAATGGAAACAGAGCCCTCGTCATAGTCCAGCTCGCCGGTTAGAATTTTGAACAGGGTTGTTTTGCCGCAGCCGTTAACTCCGAGAATGCCCACGTGCTCCCCGGCGGTTATGCTGAAGGACAGCCCGTCCAGAACGTTGGAGCCGATTTCATATGATTTTATAAGTGAGTTTACCGACAGGTCAGTCATTTATATATTAATCCTTTATTTAACAGCATACTGGAGCAGGTCATTCATCATAAGGCCGGCCGTCCACAGACCGTAGCCGCCGTTTTCAACAAGGCTTACGAAGGCGTAGGGGTGCTCATCATCCTGCAGGAAGCCGACGAACCAGGAGTGAGAGGTGCCGTCGCCGGTTTCGGCGGTGCCGGTTTTGGCGCACAGCTCCAGACCGGGGAAGTTTACGTCTCCGTCATAGTGGGTGATTACGTTGTTGCGCATAAGCTGCTGCATTTTTGCCGCGGTGTCGGGATTGACAAGGCTTACGTATGACGTCTGCTGATTTTTTACCAGTTTCGGCTCGGAAAACTCACCGCCACAGGCGATGGAGCTGACATAGCGGAGCAAAGTATACGGGCAGACAGTGTCTGTTGACTGGCCGATGCCGGACCAGGCCAGCTCCGGGTCACCCACAAACTCAGTGGGATACGTCCCGGCGACAGCAGGCAGATCGCTGAGAGTCTGGGCGCTTAAAAATCCATAGTCAGAGACATATTTTACCATTGTGTCCTGCCCGAGGGCGACTGTAAGCTTGGCGAAGGCGCAGTTGCAGGAGTTTGCCAGCGCCTCGGCGAAGTTCTCCTGGCCATGGGCGGTGGTGCAGGAAATTGTTACGCCGGCAATATCATATTCTCCCTCGCAGAAAAAGGAAAAGCTGTCTAAATTCGAGAGATTTTCAATTGCAGCGGCGGCGGTTACCAGCTTGAAGGTGGAGCCGGGAGTATAGGCCGCGGAAAGGCAGCGGTTAATATACGCTCCGTCCTCCGGGTCCGGGTCTGAGTCAGCGGGATCTATGGAAGGATAAGACGCCATTACCAGCACCTCGCCGGTTTTGTAATTGGTCATCATTATGCAGCCCTTGCCGTTCATGTTAAGGAGCTGGTAGGCCTTTTTGTTTAGATCGGAGCTGACTGTCAGGTCCAGGACGCTGTTGGAAACTCTTGTGGTTCCGTTGACGAAGGAATAGCTCTGGGTGTTTTGCCAATAGCGGGAGAGAACACCGGTTCCCGTTCTGCCCCAGTAGTCACCGGTTACGTGATAGTTGGCAATGCGAGTAAGAGCGTCCTGGGAGAAGGAACTGGTGGACCCGTTAAAGCGTGCCAGCTTAACCCCGTCCCGGTCATATATGGTGCCCTGGGCGCCGGCGTTATAGACGGAAAAATATTCAGCCCAGCCTTGGCCGTTGGTATAGTCCAGGTATATAAAATATGACAGGCCGGCAATTACGAGGAAGGCGATTAAAATTACAGACAGAGCCCGGCCGGAAATCTTTTTCATATTAAGCCACTGCTCCTTCCTGGCCGTAATCGGCATTATCGGGAGCCACCGTCAGCGGACGGACGCAGAAGCTGGCGCCCCGGCGGTTATCGGCGGCCTTGAGATAGGCAAGCAGGAGCCAGCAGGAAATCAGCGAGCTGCCGCCCTGGGAAACAAAGGGGAAGGTGACGCCGGTGAAGGGGAGAATATCAAGTGAGCCGAAAACGTTCAGTGCCAGCTGAACAAGCAGCATGCCCATAGCAGCGCAGGAAGCGATGGCCATATATGAAGACCGACCTGTGGAAGCGCTCTTTACGGCGAAAAAGGCCAGCAGAAGTAGCGCCAGCACCATGGAAACGGCCACGATGAGACCCAGCTCCTCGCTGACATAGGCAAAGACCATGTCGGTATTGGAGGCGAAAATGTCCTTCAGCCAGCCGCCACCGGGACCCTTGCCCCAGAGGCCGCCGGATGCCACGGCGGACATGGCTCTGGTCTGCTGGTAGCCCTTGTCATATACATCCTCCCAGACATGGCCCCAAATTGCAAAGCGCTGGGCGATATATGGCTTTACGCTTACTGCAAGCAGTCCCGCCATGCCGGCACCGGTAATCGCCAAAAGTGCTGTTGCGATTGAGCCGGAGCGCATGAAGGAAATTATTAAAAAGGTGACGAAGAATATTACGGCGGTTCCAAAGTCGCCAATCAGCGCCAGAGCTCCCACAATAACCGCGGAGAAGACGATGAAGGTGAACAGGTTCCGGCGGCGATACAGCCTGTCAATCGAAGCGGCGCCGACGTATATATATCCAACCTTTACAAGCTCCGATGGCTGAAATGAAAATCCACCGACGGTCAGCCAGTTTGCAGCACCGTAAGCGGTTGTACCGGAAACCACGTTTACCGCCAGCAACCCAAGAGACAAAATGCCGAATATATATCTGAAGGCTTCAACACGGGTAAGGTTCCTAAGCCAGAGGCCGAACAGAACAAACAGAGCCACCGAGGCGGCCACGAGAATCATGTGTCTGAGAATATCATCAGGTACTGATCCTGCTGAAACTGAGATACCAATGGCGGTTAAGTAAAAGGCAAGAGTTTCCGGCTCAAAGCCGTTGCGATGCATGGAACGGGTCATTAAATACAGCAGCCACTGAATAATAAGCAAAAGTGCAAAGGCCAAAACAATTTGAACAACCGTGCTGTCTGACGCGGTTTGAGTATGGCCCAGGGCCAGGAGCGCTTCGAAAATGGAAAGCTCAATTAAGGTTATTACCGGGTTAATCAGTCTGCCGGCGCCGGAGCGCTGATCCTCCAGCTGCATGCGCTTTTTTGTTGTTATTTCCGCAAAGCGGACACAGCTGCCGCCCAGGTTTATGGTGGACCCGTCGCACAAGGGCATGCCGGATTTCTTTACCTTTTCCCCGTCGACCCAGACGCCGCCCTTGCTGAACACGTCGTAGATATACCAAATACCCGCGTCTGAGCGCTTTAAAATAGCGTGAACCCGGCCAATGCCGGAGCCATAGACTCTAATATCGGCAGACCTGGAGGAGCCGATGATATTTTCCCAGTGGAACACGGGGACGGAGCTTCTGCCAACCCGGATATAAGCCCAGATTTCCGGCTCAAGTCTGCGGGAGAGCATGGACCGGAGACAGCGGAAAAGTATTATAACAGACAGGGCAGCAAGGCCATATCTGCATATGTCGAGTATTGAATCGCTGAGCATGCTTAGCCTTTCAGATAAAACTTATATAATCGGGTTATTATAACATATAATTGATGTTGTTGACAACAAAACCATTGTAAACTAAAATATAGCTATGGGAAATAATAAAAAGAAAACTTTTATATGGATTTTGGTGTTCGCCATTGTTATTATCGCCTGCCTGGTTGCCTGGCATTTTATTAAAAGCTCCGGCAGCGGCACTATGGCGGTTATATATGTGGACGGGGAGGAGTATGACCGGATTGACCTTTCCCGGGTGAAGGAGAGCTACAGCTTCGACATTGACACGGAGTATGGCCACAACACGGTTACGGTGGACCCGGGAGCCATCTCCGTCACCGAGGCCGACTGCCCAGACAAGGTCTGCGTTAACCAGGGTAAGATTTCAACCGGCGGTGTTCCGGTTGTGTGCATGCCCCACAGACTCTATATTATGATAGAGGGCGGGGATATCGATGGGTAAAACGAAGAAGCTTGCCATTATGGCAATTTTAACGGCCATCGCGCTGGGAATATTTACCCTGGAGGCCCAGCTGCCGTCTCTTGTTCCGGTGCCGGGAGTTAAGCTGGGGCTGGCAAACATAATTACCCTAGTGGCGATGTATATTCTTAACCGGCGGGACGCGGGAGTTATTCTTTTGATGCGTATTGCTTTGGGATCACTGTTCGCGGGCAGCCCGTCAACCCTTTTGTTCAGCGCGGCGGGCGGATTGCTGGCATATATTACAATGTGCCTGCTGTTTCGGCTTATTCCGGAGGAACGGGTATGGGTTACCTCTGCGCTTGCGGGAGTGGCTCATAACGCCGGGCAGCTGGCGGCCTGCGCTCTGGTTGTTAAAACTCCGGGAGTTATCGCATACGCGCCGGTGCTGGCGATATCCGGAATAATTACGGGAATTTTTACCGGCATTGCGGCAAAATATCTCTTAAGAGCCCTGAAGCATATTAAGCTATAGAAAAATATCATCGGGCATGATATAATAAATTAAATTTAAAATAAATTAAGAAGAGGTAAAATAAAAATGAGTGAAGAATGCACCCATGACTGCTCGTCCTGTGGCCAGTCATGCTCAGAAAGACAGGAAGACTTCTCCCAGCATCTGCGGGAGGGCGCCAGTGTTAAGAAGGTTATAGGCGTCGTCAGCGGAAAAGGGGGAGTCGGCAAGTCACTTGTAACCTGCCTGCTGGCCTCGGAAATGCAGCGCAGAGGCTACAGCGCCGCTGTTCTTGACGCGGACATTACCGGCCCCTCGGTTCCCAAATCCTTTGGCATTAAGGACCATGCGACGGCTACTTCGGAATATCTTTTCCCGGTTTATTCCGAGACCGGCGTTCAGATTATGTCCATTAACCTGATTCTCCAGAGCGACACGGAGCCGGTGGTTTGGCGCGGTCCCGTTATCGCCGGAGCGGTTACCCAGTTCTGGACCGACGTTATGTGGGACAATGTGGACTATATGTTCGTTGATATGCCTCCCGGAACCGGCGACGTTCCTCTGACGGTTTTCCAGTCGCTGCCCATTGACGGAATTATTATTGTAACGTCTCCCCAGGAGCTGGTTTCAATGATCGTGGAGAAGGCAGTTAATATGGCAAAGCTCATGAACGTTCCCGTGCTGGGGCTGGTGGAGAATATGTCATATTACAAGTGCCCGGACTGCGGCAAGGAGCACTCCATCTTCGGGCCCAGCAAGCTGGCTGAAACGGCTGAGCGGTTCGGCATTGAGCACACCGGCAAGCTCCCCATAGACGCCAAGATCGCCGCCCTTGTTGACGAGGGAGAAATTGAAAAGGTCGACGGGTCATATATAAGCGATATTGCCGACTATATTGAAAAGAGCGTATAAAAAATAAGCTCCGGCGCTGCCGGATGTAAAGTAACCTATGACGATTTTTATTTCTATAATACTGACCGCGGCGCTGTTTCTGGCGGCTGTTCTGAATCTGGCCATTAACAACCGGGTGCGGAATATGCTCTCGGGCTTTGCAGCTGTTTCCGCGGCGGTAATCGGAATAATTTTATACGGCTACTCCTACGCGTATCTCACCGGGCTCAACGCCATTACCGTTATCCGCTCGCTGTTTTCAGTTTGCAGGATGTTCGGAGGCGCAAACGAGTTCGAGTTTGTTAAGGCGGCTCCCTGGTTCAGTAGCCCCGTCGTTGTGTGCATATTCTGGCTGGGCCATTTCCTGGCCTTCTATGCCACTGCAAGCGCCGCAATTGCCACACTTGGCGGAAGACTGCTGAAGCTCTTGAGAACCGAGATGCTCCGGCGCGGTGACGTTTATGTTATTTATGGCATTAACGAAAACTCCGTTGCATACGCAAGACGCATTCTTGACGACGGAGCGCCCACTGTTCTGTTTGCTGACGACAGCGCCGACGCGGCGCTGGATTCGGCCATTAACGCAATGGGAGGCCTGGTTGAAACCGGATCATCGGCGCTTTCTCCTGACAGGGGATTTATTCGCCACTTGGGCTTGAGACCGGGCAAGAGAAGACTATACGCGGCCGCCATGAGCGAGGACGGAATTGCAAACCTGGAGTGGAGCAAAAAGCTCAGGTCCGCCGCAGAGCATGCAAGGCTGCACCCGGCTCAGCTGAGCATACTGCTGAGAAACGTTGAAGAAAACAACGCAGGCCGGTTGCTGACTGACGGAATATCAGGCTTCGGCAGCGTTATGGCCTTTGACGAGTATTCTCTCGCGGCCAGAATGATGATTAAAGAAGCTCCGCCATGGCGCACGATTAAGTTTGACGATAAGTGCGCGGCGGTGGAAAATCTCGGGACTGTTATTATAGGCTTTGCCCGGATGGGCAGAGCCGCCCTGGATTATCTGATTATGAACGGGCAGTTTTATGGCAGCACCTTCAGCGCGGATATATTTGACGAACGGGCTGAGATTGGAAGCCTTTTCGGCAGCGCGGTTATAAATAACTATAATATTACCTTCCACAAGGCAGACGGCCGGTCCAATGAGTTATACAGCTTCTTAACCGAAAAGCTCGGGGCGATTAAATATATAGTCGTTTCAACCGGGGAGGAGAACGAGAACCGGGAGCTGGCGGAGGACCTGGCAAAATGGTACGCCGGAAAGGGGAGCGTTCCCCATATCGTTCAGATTACCCGAAGGGGTCTTATGGTTACAACTCCTGAGGGGAAGACGGTTACCTACAGGAATCTCTATGGGTCTGACGCGCTTAACATTGACAAAAGCGACGCTTTGGCAAAAATTATTAACCAGCGCTATTGCGAAGGAAACGGGCTGAGCGCTCAGGAGAACTGGAACAAATGCGATTACTTTAGCAGAATGAGCTGCAGAGCATCTGCGGACTTCTCCCCGGCGACGCTGTATGCGCTGAACATGAAGGTGGAGCAGCTGAAGGACAGCCGGTGGACTGAGGACCGTGAACGGGTTGAAAATCTTGCTAAAACCGAGCACCTGCGCTGGTGCGCCTTCCACGAGGTAATGGGGTACCATCCAATGCCGGAGAGCGTTTGGGCTGAAAGGGCGGAGCGGTGGCTGACCGAGGCAAGAGAAACCGGAAAACGGCCGGACTTTGCCATTGGGAAGGACACGGAGCGCAAGCTCCACGCCTGCCTGATTGGCTGGGACAAGCTGGACGGCCTTTCGGAAAGAGAAAACGCAATGTTTGACGCGTCCGGCCTAAAAATTGCCCACAGAGATTATAAATTTAATGATATAACCAACGTGGAAGCCCTGGGCTCGATACTTAAAATGGAAGAGGCTGAGGACTGACTCCAAGTCGAACTAATAAATAAAAAACAAAAGCACTCCCTTCGGAGTGCTTTTGCTGTATATTAGCTCTTAATTACTTGTTGAGTGCTTCGTTAACTGCAACTGCGACAGCGACTGTTGCGCCGACCATCGGGTTGTTGCCCATGCCGAGGAAGCCCATCATCTCGACGTGTGCCGGGACGGAGGAGGAGCCTGCAAACTGAGCGTCACTGTGCATACGGCCCATGGTATCGGTCATACCGTAGGAAGCCGGGCCAGCAGCCATATTGTCCGGGTGAAGGGTACGTCCTGTGCCACCGCCGGAGGCAACAGAGAAGTACTTCTTGCCCTGCTCGATGCATTCCTTCTTGTAGGTTCCGGCAACGGGGTGCTGGAAGCGGGTCGGGTTGGTGGAGTTACCGGTGATGGAAACATCTACACCCTCGGAGTGCATGATTGCAACACCCTCGCGGACATCGTCAGCGCCATAGCAGCGGACGTCTGCGCGCTCTGTCTCGGAGTAGCGAATCTCTCTGACGATATTCAGCTCGCCGGTATAATAGTCGAACTGAGTCTGAACATAGGTGAAGCCGTTGATACGGGAGATGATCTGAGCTGCGTCCTTGCCAAGACCGTTAAGGATAACTCTAAGAGGAGTCTTGCGGGCCTTGTTTGCGTTCTTTACGATGCCGATTGCGCCTTCAGCGGCTGCGAAGGACTCATGGCCGGCCAGGAAGGCGAAGCACTTGGTCTCGTCGCTAAGGAGCATTGCGCCCAGGTTGCCGTGACCAAGACCAACCTTACGATCGTCTGCAACGGAACCGTCGAGGCAGAAGCTCTGAAGACCAACACCGATGAGCTTTGCAGCTTCAGCGGCGGACTTCGCGCCGGACTTGATTGCGATGGCTGCGCCTACGCAATATGCCCACTTTACGTTTTCAAAGCAGATAGGCTGAATGCCCTGGGTGATTTCATAAGGATCGAAACCGTGATCCTGGCAGATCTTTCTTGCCTCTTCAACGGAGGAGATGCCATACTGGGCGAGGACGCCGTTGATTTTGTCAATGCGTCTTTCGTAATTTTCAAATAATGCCATTACTGTTTCCTCCTCAATTATTCCTTGCGCGGGTCAATGTACTTGGCAGCGTTATCGAACTGACCATAGTGACCTGTTGCCTTGGTAACAGCCGTCTGAGCATCGTCACCCTTCTTGATGAAGTCCATCATCTTGCCAAAGTTGAGGAATTCATAGCCGGTAATCTCATCGTCCTTGTTCAGAGCGAGTCTTGTTACATAGCCTTCAGTGAGCTCGAGATAACGCGGGCCCTTTTCCTTGGTAGCGAACATGGTGCCGATCTGGGAACGGAGACCCTTGCCGAGATCTTCGAGAGAAGCGCCGACTGCAAGACCGTCTTCTGAGAAAGCGGACTGAGTTCTGCCGTATACGATCTGGAGGAAGAGCTCACGCATTGCTGTGTTGATTGCGTCGCAGACCAGGTCTGTGTTGAGCGCTTCGAGAATTGTTTTGCCAATGAGAATTTCGGAAGCCATTGCCGCGGAATGAGTCATGCCGCTGCAGCCAAGAGTTTCAACAAGAGCCTCTTCGATGATTCCTTCTTTTACGTTCAGAGTCAGCTTGCAGGCGCCCTGCTGAGGTGCGCACCAGCCGATGCCGTGAGTAAAGCCGGAAATGTCCTTAAGCTCCTTAGCCTGAACCCACTTGCCCTCTTCGGGAATGGGAGCAGGACCGTGATATGCACCCTTAGCAACCGGGCACATATTTTTTACTTCGGTCGTGTAGATCATAATTTTTCTAAACCCCTTTAATAATAATTATTATTGGACTGATTTATTTTATCATAAAATTAGCAAATTTCATTCTATTTTTTCAGTTTTTGCGAATCTCGTCGATTTGTACAATTTGAACGGAAAATTTTATTCATTTTGCACATTTTTCTGTGCAAAGATTCCTTAATCGGATTTGACTGCCTTTATTGCCATTTTACTTTATGGATGTTATAATTAAAATGCAGTTGAATGGGAATTTATGCTGCAGGAAAAAGGAGAGAATTAATGAGCATTTTTAATGTTATAACTCTGTTCGGCGGGCTTGCAATGTTCCTTTACGGCATGCGCCTGATGGGGGACAGCCTTAAGGAAAGCTCCTCGGGAGCAATGAAAAAGGCTATGGAGAGTGTAACCAACAGTCCGATTAAGGCGTTTTTGCTTGGACTTGTTGTTACGGCGGTAATTCAGTCATCAACGGCGACGATTGTTATTACCTCCGGCCTTGTGGGCGCGGGAATTATTACTCTGCGCCAAAGCCTGGGAATTATAATCGGCGCAAACGTGGGAACAACTGTTACCGGCCAGATTATCAGACTACTGGACCTGAACACCTCATCAACACAGTGGCTGCAGATATTCAAGCCGTCCACCCTGGCGCCGGTTGCGCTGATTATCGGCATAATACTCATTATGTTTATCAAATCAAGCTCCTCTGAGAGTGTGGGCGGAATATTAATCGGCTTTGGCATTTTGTTCTCCGGTCTTCTGAACATGACCGGCGCTGTGGACAGTCTTTCGGAAACCGGAGTTTTCGAAAGCGCCTTTGCAAGTCTGGGCAATAACCCGGTGCTTGGCTATATTACCGGCGCAACTATTGCCTTTATTCTGCAAAGCTCCTCGGCGACGATTGGTATTTTGCAGGCCTTTGCTTCCTCAGGACAGCTTACCTTTAAGGCGGTTTACGCGGTTATCGTTGGTATTTATCTTGGAGACTGCGTAACAACGGCCATCGTATGCTCAATCGGAGCAAAAAGCGACGCAAAGCGTGTCGGTATTGTTAACATTCTTTTTAACCTTTCAGAGACGGTTCTTGTTCTGGCGGTTGTTTCTATTGCCAGGTCTCTCGGCGCCTTCGGATCGTTCTGGAATGAACCCATCACCTCCGGCGGAATTGCAAACACAAACACCATATTTAATCTTTCCTGCGCAATTACGCTTCTTCCAATGGTTAATGTCTACGAAAAGCTCAGCAAGAAGATCGTTAAGGATGACGAAGCCCCGTCAAGCAAGTATGCCGACAAGCTGGAGTCTCTTAGCCCCACCTTCTTCTCAACTCCCGCAATTGCTCTTGGCAGCTGCTATGACGTTCTCATGACCATGCTGAAGCTTTCAAAGAAGAACATTTCAAAGGCCGTTAATCTGCTGTATGATTATCATGAGGATATTTTTAAGGATATAAGCGGCCGTGAGGATGACATAGACACTTTGGCTGACGCGGTAAGCAGATATCTTTCACAGCTGGCTCCACATGTTTCTGACGATACTCACAGCCGTATTCTTGACCAGTACTATAAGGATGTCACGGAATTTGAACGCCTTGGTGACCATGCAATGAATATAGCCGAACGGGCACAGACGGTTCATAAGGCAGACATGAGCTTTTCCAACATGGCTAAGGAGGAGCTCCGTGTTTTGACGGACCTTATTGACAGAATTCTGGAGAATGCCACAGAGGCCTTTGAAAAGCGGGATATTGACGCGGCCAGAGCGATTGAGCCTATGGAAGAGGTTGTTGACGACATGGTCAATGCGCTCAATGACAATCACCTGGTCCGCCTGAGAGCAGGGGAATGCAATGTTATTACGGGCACGGAATTCCTGAATGTTATGTCTGACATTGAAAGAATTTCGGACATATGCTCAAACATTGGCGTTGCAACGGTTGCCCGCGTAGAACCCGAAATGGGCGCCCTTTCCCATGAATATGTGACCTCACTGCACAGAACGGATTACTTCAGCGAAAACTACAAGCAGCTGCACGATTATTATTTTGCAAAGCTTTCAGAAGCGGAAAGCAATTCTGTCTCAGCAACTGAAGCTATACCCGCAGCGACATGAATAAAGACCCCGAAGCCGTTGTAATGACGGAGGGCAAGCCGCTTCCGATTATAATCCGGTTTTCAATTCCACTGGTTTTGAGCGCATTTTTCCAGCAGCTATATAGCTTCGTTGACAGCATGATTGTCGGCCGCTGCATAAGCACTGAAGCGCTGGCGGCGGTTAACCTGACCTATTCACTGAACTTTATGCTTCTGGGGCTGACAATGGGGTCGGCCCTGGGATTTTGTGTTCCCTTTGCCCAGGAGGTGGGCGCAAAAAACAGGGAAGAGATATCACGGTATTTCTGGAACGGGCTGTATCTCAGCGTGGCTTTGAGTCTTGCGGCCAGCGTGATTTTCGTCCCTCTTACGCCGGCGTTGCTCAGACTTATTAACACGCCGGAGGAGCTCTTTGGCATGTCAAGCGCCTATCTGACGATTATATTCGCCGGGCTGACGGTTACAACGCTATATCATTACTTCGCGGGAATTATGAGAGCGCTGGGGGACTCGAAGCATCCCTTTTATTTTCTGCTGATATCCAGCGGGATTAATATTATTCTAGACCTGATTTTTATCGTTGTGTTCAACATGGGTGTCGCCGGAGCGGCGATTGCGACGGTTATCAGCCAGGTTATTTCAGCGGGACTGTGCATTTGGTATCTCTTAGGCAGAATGAAGGCCATTGAGAGGAGACCGGTTGACGGCGGAGAGAGCTTTATGAACCCGGCCCGGGAAAACATTAAGAGACTGATTGTAATTGGTTTGCCTATGGGTCTGGAGCTTTCGGTCAACAGCATCGGCTCTGTTATTCTGCAGGGCTGCGTTAATATGCTGGGAGCCGTCGTCGTTGCGGCGGTTGCGGCAGGAGAGAAGATACGGTCCATGCTGACGCTTCCTCTGGAAAACCTCGGAACGGCAATGTCCACCTACACGGCCCAGAATTACGGAGCCCGGAGAACCGACAGGATTAAAGACGGAATTAAAAGCAGCATCCTGATTCTTGTTTGCTACTGCGCCTTTGCCTGGGTGCTGGTTCTGCTGCTGAAGAAGCCGCTGGTTTCTCTGCTGTTGGGCAGAGAGGTTAACGAGACCTTCACGGCGACGGTTAAGTATCTTTCGATTATAAGCACGCTGTTTGTCTTTCACGGTGGGCTGCAGATATTCAGAAACATTCTGCAGGGAATGGGACACAGCACGGCTGCCCTGCTTTCCGGAGTTATGGAAATTATCGGCAGGGTAATCGGCGGGACGCTGGCGGTTAGGCTGGTCAGCTTTAATATCGTCTGCGTTTCAAACCCGATGGCGTGGATCCTTGCCGGCGCCTATTGCGCGGGAATGACGATGCTATACTTAAAAAAGTTAGGAGTTAGGAGTTAGGAGCTAGGAAGTAAATTCAATTAGGAATTAGAAATTAGAAAGTAAAACGTGCAAAATACAACATCACTTCATCCTTCATCCTGTATCCTTCATCCTCTATCTTCGGCTTCTTCACTAACTACTCATAGTGCTTCTTAATAAGAAACAAAAAATTAAAGAGCTTTGGAAAAATCCAAAGCTCTTTTCTAAGCTTGAAGCAAATTAGGGATTAGTTTTACTTCCTAACTGATTTGATTAGCCGATTGTCATATGCAGTCTGCCATCATCCTCAAGGATGAAGTCAAGAACAATATACTCAGCATCGGGAGCAGCGGTGAAGTCGATTTCATCGAAGGTATATTCGTTGCCGTCAGCATCAACAAGCTTAATGTCCCAAACGCTGTATTCCTCTGTGTAGTTAAGAGTAATGCCATCAGCCTCCTGGTCAGCTGCAATAACAACATCCTCGGGGATGATATTGTCGCCCCAGCTGTCATCATCGGAAAGGGTGATGTAGAAGCCGGTGATGTCAGCGCCAAGATCATTGATAACGTGAATGTCAGCATGGATGATTTCATCATCAGCCTGAGTCTGAGTCGTCTCGGTGGTGGTTGTGCTCTGGCCGTTCTGAGTTACGGTTGTTGTGGTGGTTGTGGTGGTGTTGCCGTTCTCATCGGTATTGGTTTCGGTATAGGTTTCAGTCTTTGTGCAGGCTGCAAAGCCGAAGCAGAAAACGAGAACGAGAACAAGCGCAATGATTTTTTTCATTAATTTGGTCCTCCTAAAAAAATTAGACAAGTGATTATACTTCCAAAACAGGAAATAAGCAATAAGTTTTTATATGTAGGGGTTAGTGGTTAGTGGCTAATCTAATGCGGAATTAGGAATGCGGAATTAGGAATTAATTCCAGCGCCGTAACAAGGTCCTCGTCCAACGTATCGTCGGCCGACTCGGTTAAGTGCTTCTGCTTCGCAGAGGTTGACACTGGCAACCCGCGCCCCCGTGCGCGGGAAAGGTAATATGCCGTCTGTACTTCCTAATTCATAATTCCTAATTCCTAATTGGAGTTAACCGCTCCGCGGTTAACTCCACGTGCTGTACCACGCTGAGTAATCCGCACCCTCGGAGGTGGGCTGGAAGGTACCGGTCAGCTTGCTCATGGCCCTCTCATAATCCTCGGAGCCCTCTTCATAGGGAGTTGGGCAATAGTCATTGTAGCTGGCTTCGTTTGCATCGGCGCCTTCAATATTGCTGCTTACGCAGCAGGGGATCGCGTTGATTCCGTCAAGAGATACTGTTCCGTCAATATCCCGCTTTACGGTTATCTGAATAATGGCTGTGTCAGGGTCGGTGGGATTTGTGGAACCGCCGAAGACCCAGTTGCCAAGAGAATACATTATATATTTACCGTTATATTCCTCAATGGGCTGGAGGCAGTGGGGATGGGAGCCATAGACAATATCGGCGCCGGCGTCTATGCAGGCGTGGGCGAGATTGGTCTGATTTTCGTTGGGAGAATAATACAGCTCCTGGCCCCAGTGGTACATGCAGATGACCAGGTCACACTGGCTCTTAAGCTCAGCAATCATGGAGGTTATCTGGTCAAGATAATCCTCGGGGTGATAGGTCTTGTAGCCGGCGATTATTCCAAGAGTAAGTCCGTTGGGCGTTGTTACGATGTTGGACTCAAGATCGTCACAATAGGGGATGCCGTACTCTTCAAGAGTTGCCTTGGTGTCTTCCAGGCCGGCCTCATAAAAGTCCATTTCGTGGTTATTGGCCAAGGTTACAAAGTCAACGCCGCCGTCAACAAGAATCTGGGCGTAGGCGGTGGGCGCCAGGAAATAGAACTGCTGCGCCGAGCCCAGGGACTGGTCAGAGAAGGTGCACTCCAGGTTAGCCAGAGTATATTCGTCCTCGGTGAAGTATGAAACGGTGTTGCTGTATGGATAAGCGTAATCCTCGCCGATTACCATATGGATTCCATATGGGCTGGTTCTCCACTGGAGAGATGAGGCGAGAGTATTGTCTCCAACGAAGGAGAGAGTCAGATATTCCGGCTCCGGCTCGGGAGTGGGTTCAGGCGTTGGCTCCGGAGTGGGCTCCGCAGTTGCCTCAGGCGTTGCGGCGACCTCTGCCGTTGCAGCAACTTCTGCTATAGAGGCGATGCGGCTTGCAGCTTGTTCCTCACGCTGCTTATGATTTTGCCCGCGAAGGACGAAAATATAAATAAGTATAAACGCCACGGCTGCGAGAATAAGCGCCTCAAGCACCAGCAGCACGGGATGTGTTTTTTTGCGACGGTTCATTTTTAATTTCTCTTTTCTCTTTTATATGCTGTATGCTTAATCAGTGAATATAGGTAAGCTTGCCCATTACAACATAACGGGCGTCGTCATAATCATAGGAGCAGGTGGAGAGAGTAACAATCTTGTCCTTGGGTGTTACCTTAACGTCGGTTGTGAAGGTGGACTGGGAGATAACCTCGTCAAGCCACTGCTGATATTCCTCGTCGCTGCCGAAGGAGATTGCATATACATCGGAATCTGACTCGGTGGTAAAGCCGGCAAACAGATCAACACGGTAATTATAGGTCGGGGTGTTGATGTACATAACCGGGTGCTCGTCATAATAGTTCTGATATTTATATGACTCCAGGGAGGCGAACATGGATCCGTCGTTCATGTGGTGGCCATAAATTATTGTATTATCGGCTGCGAAGTTGGGCGGGCACATGCACTCGATGAAGAGCGTGCCGCTGGCGTTGTATTCACCGGTTATCAGATGGTGAAGATACAGCATATTATCATCTGTCTGGGTGACGGGATAGTTAATTCTCGTATCCGGGCAGTAAAGCCAGCCGGCAATGTCTGAGCACTGCTCAAGCAGCGCGTCAAAATCCACCTCAACGGGAGAAATCTCGTCGTCAAACACAATCTCCTCGTCCTCGTCTGTGGGAGTGGGGGAGGCGGAGGTATTGGAATTGGCTTTTACATAGGCACTGCTGAGATCGTCATATTGTTTTTCGGCAACATGGTACTCGTGAAGCGTGGAGTAAATCTTATAGCCGCTGAAGAGAAACACACCGATAAAAATTATTATGAGAATAATAATCAGAGTCTTAACGGTTTTGCTCATATGAATTGTCCTTTCATAACATGTTTGCTAAACACAATTTATTATTATACTATTTCACGTGGGAAAAATAAAGAACTGATTTAACGGACGATGACGATTGGTCTTTCATCTCCGCCACCATATGTAACATTTGGATTTTCCGCCGGAGCAGTTGGCTGGGAGGAATTGCCGCTGCCGGGGGTAATGGCTACGGGACCTGTATCATCAATGTTATAATCGTCGTCAGGCTCCTCTGGCTCGGGTACATCACTCGAAGGCTGAGCGGAGGTGGAGGTTCTGTATTCAGGCTCGTCAGACTCAGGGGGAACGAAAACGCCATAGGTCGAAATATCTGTTCCCGCCTCCGCCTCAGGCTTGCCAAAGGAGAAGCTGTCAAAGAAGCCGATAACTCCGCTGCCGGCAGAGAATACGCGATAGTCCTTCGCGGTGCAGGCCGGGAGATATACCGAGGTTCCGGTTCTGGTGTGTGAGTTGGAGAAGTCCTCGTCAGTCCCGTTGAAATATAAGTGAGTTCCGCCGGCAACATCGTCCCAGGTCAGGTCCACGTTATAATATCCATCGTCCAGCTGAACGATATTCCAGGCATGGTCGCCGCTGGAGTAGCCGGAGCAGTAATAGGTGGGGATATTAAGCTGAAGCATTATATACTGGAACGCCCGGGAATAACCGGCGCAAACAGAGCTGCCGTTTACCAGGGCGCTGTAGGCGCTTTGATTCATCTCAGAGTCTTCATCATACTTCGTCTGGCCAATTATCGCGTCGTGGACATAAACTTCCTTTTCGTAATCTCCGCTCAGACCTGACGCACCGGAAATTATCGCGTTGGCCGCTGAATTAAACCGCGCCTGGGCGGCAGGGAGCTCGTCAGCCGTAAATAAATATGAAAGGGAAACGGAGATGCAGGTTCCGTCAGCCAGATACTGGTAGGTAAAGCCGGTATCCATCCAGAAAAACTCGGGATGGTCATTAAACACCGCTTCAACGGCATTGTATATTTCCGATGAGTTTACATTCACCTCCGGCTCAAAGGAGGCCGAAAAAGAATTAATTGCCGAATATACCTGCTGATATACAATCTTTTCGGAGGAGGTGAGATAGCTGTAATAGGGATACAGCTCAGTGTCTATGCTGACATTCTCATAATCATCATCCTGCGGAGCACCGGTGAGCCCGGTTGTATTGGAGGACGATGCGGAGGCAGCGACTCCTGCGGTCTTTTTTACCAGGTTAATGGTGGATTTTGCAGCCGAGGAGAGAAAGCTGTTAACAACGCCTGAAACGGCGGAGTCCTCGTATATATCGTTAAGATGTTCAAGCCGCGCCTCCGTGGAGCGCATAATGTTGCTGAAGCCGTAACGCTCAACCGCAATCCCAAAGGCGAAGACTATCGCGGCAAGAATTATTAATCTGAACACGGATTTGAAAAACTTTTTCACGGCTTTTCCTCTTAATTAAATAAATTGACCAATGTATTATATCACATTTTAAGCATCATGCCATAAAATATCACGAACGGAAATGAAAATAGTGAATAAGAGATTAATTTTCTTAACAAATTATTCTTTTATTCCCGTTAAATATATGTTAATATGATAATCAAGAAATCTTTGGAGGCGGTTATGCCGAAGGAACCCGGGAAAAAGGAAATAGCGACCAACCGCAAGGCATTTCACGACTATTTTGTGCTGGAACGCTATGAGGCGGGAATTTCCCTTGTTGGAACTGAGGTAAAGTCCATTTTCGGCGGGAACGTTAACCTGAAGGATTCCTTCTGCACGATTAAGGACGGGCAGCTGGTCGTCAGAGGGATGCACGTCAGTCCATATGATCACGGCAACATCTTTAACCGGGATCCGGTCCGTCCGCGGACTCTGCTGATGCACAAGCGGGAGATTATGAAGCTAAACTCCCGGATTATGCAGGAGGGAGTTACACTTATTCCGCTTTCAATTTACTTTCGCAACGGAAAGATTAAAATGGAAATTGGCCTGTGCAAGGGCAAAAAGCTGCACGACAAGCGTGACAGTGAGGCGGAGCGCGAGGCGAAGCGGGACATTGAGAGAACTTTAAAGGAGAGAGGATAAAAATTATGGCAAATCCTGTTGTAACATTCGAAATGGAAGACGGCGGCATTATCAAGGCCGAGCTTTATCCTGAAATTGCACCGAATTCAGTTAATAATTTCATCTCATTAATTAATAAAGGCTTTTATGACGGTCTGATTTTCCACAGAGTCATTGAAGGCTTTATGATTCAGGGCGGAGATCCCAAGGGTAACGGAACAGGTGGCCCGGGATATTCAATAAAGGGCGAGTTCGATGCCAACGGCTTTAAAAACGAGCTTAAGCACACCAAGGGCGTTCTTTCAATGGCAAGAGCCATGAATCCCAACTCTGCCGGCAGCCAGTTCTTCATTATGCACGAGGAGGCTCCTCATCTTGACGGGCAGTATGCGGCCTTCGGCAAGGTTATTGAAGGGCTCGACAAGGTAGACGAGATTGCAACCGCCAGAACCGACTGGAATGACCGTCCCAGAACACCCCAGGTCATGAAGAAGGTCACGGTTGAAACATTTGGCGAGGAATATCCGGAACCGGAAAAGGTGTAATTTAGTGGTTAGGGGCTAATCTAATGCGGAATTAGGAATTAGGAATTAGGAAGTGAACACTTCATCCTTCATCCTATATCCTCGGCTTCTTCACTAACCCCTAAACCCTAAACCCTAACCCCTAATTGCGGTCTGCGGACTAATTTCCTAATTCCTAACTCCTAACTAATATAAATTTGGGGGCGTCACGGTTTCGACGGGGGCGCGGAGGCAGAAATAGCGGGCGGATGGGCCTGCCATCCTTAAAACGGGCACTTTTTATAAATTAAAGAACAACAATAACGAAGTTCTTCTCGCTGCTTGATCAGTGAGCGTTCCCTCCGGGAGTACCACGGCCCGGAACGGAGCGTCGACTAGTGGTGAACGTGAACGCGCAAAGCTTTGAGCGCGTCACGCATAATGAAGCTACCCAACCCATGAGCGTGACGGCTCGCGCCTGGTGAGGGGAATTTAAATAACCGTCTGCGCCCGGAGAAGTTTCTGAGGAAGCACTTTCGGAAGGGAGTTCAACTCTCCCCGCTTCCACCATGAAAAAACCACTTCGCAAGAAGTGGTTTTTTCAATGAAATTTGCCCT